>B570J29032_109958793_pt1 | contig 15040 bp, 15 predicted proteins | sample LakMenEpi16Nov12_FD_29032 | JGI IMG/M metagenome (IMG submission 29032)
ACTCTGTTCCAACTTTCACTTTCTTTTTTTGGTTCTACCCAAGTTTGTAGGTTTAGATAAAGGGATTTGAATTCTTTGGAATCTACAGTTCCATAGGAAATTTTGGCAGATTTAAATCCATTGATTTTGGAAGTTTTTCCTTTTTTCATATTTTTTTTCCATAGTAAAATAGTTTATTTTGGATAAGTTTACTTAAATTTGTAATATATATCAATATAAATAAAATTATTAAACACATATGCTAATAGTAAAAGTAAAAAAAGGGGATATAGAAAGATCAATCAAAGAACTTAAAAGTAAGGTAATTAAAACCAGACAAAATAGTCAATTAAATAACAGAAAAGAATTCACAAAAAAATCTGTCTTAAAAAGACAGATTTTAAATAAAGCAAGGTATATTCAAAAAAAATTTAAAAACGATTAAAGACTTTCATTTAAACTTTTAAGTTTTACAAAACTAATTTTATCAAATTTTTCTTTAGTTACTTTTTGAATTGTTTCTTGAATAGTTTTTTTGGTTTCTTCATCTGATTCAGTTTCTAAAATATTTTCTAATCTTTTGATAGTATTTTCTTTGATGAAATCAAATTTTATTTTTAGTTTGTTTTCGTCTTCGTTGATTATACTCAAAATTTCTTTTTTTTCAGATTCGTTAATTTTAGAAATATATTCATTCACTGTTTTATTTGCCACTTCTATCATATCATCCAAGGGTATATGAACTATCTTACCACTTTCAGAAATTACTTCTACAGATTTTAGTGATTCTACAATTTGTTTTCTACTTTTAATTTTATTTTCTAATGTTACCACATTGTTAGAAAATAAGTCATCAATTATAGAATATTCGTTTTTTGTTTCTACATTGTTGACCCAAATATTAATTTCGTCAATATGTTTTTTATTGATTTTGTTTATTGTATTTTCGTATAAATTTATGGATTCGTTTACAAAATCGTTAGCCAAAGATTCTGACAATCCTTTTTTTGATGATAATTCATCATATAAGTAATATAACTTACTGATATTTTTATTTTTTCTTACTAATTCATTGAAAATAAAAATATTATCTTTAAAAGTATTTTTATTGTAAGATTCAATTAAACACTTTTCTATTTTAGATTTTAATACACCAAATTTCATAATTTTTTTTATTTATAAATATTAACTATTTAGTAATTTATCTAATTCATGTTCTATGTCACCCAAAGAATTTGATGCCTTAGACAGATCTAAAAATTCATCCCCAAGTAAATCGTCACTTTCAAGTAATAAATTTAAATTATCTTTTTTAAATGATTCAGGAATTGGTGGTCCTGAAGACGGACCTCCTGCTGGTGGTGAAGGAGGTGCTCCTCCTCCTGGTGGAGGTGGTGGCGCTCCTGCCCCACCTTCAGCTCCAGGTGCGGCTCCTGCAGTTTGGGTGGATCCTGTTTGTGTTTTATAAAGTTTATCTACCGTATCAAAGAATCCTGTATGGGTTATTATTGTTGCAGTATTTGCTAATTCTGCTGCAACGGCTCTTTCTAATCTAATTTGTTGTAATTCAAGTTTAATTTCTTCATCAGAAAAACCAAAAATATGTTTTTTAGCCCATGTTGCTGATGTCGGTTGTAATGAGTTAGGAATTTCAGTAACCATGTCTTTGTATAATAAAACTTTTTCTTTCCAAACTTCAACCATTAAAAGATCGGCTTGTTTAGATGGATTAGTCAACCCTAATGTAAAGTTTTGTAATTCATCTTCAAACCCTAACAGGAATAAGTGTATTATAGCAATTTTATTTAATTCTGCGATAACACTTTTTTGTATTTTATGAATTGTTCTTGCAAATCTAATATCTAATAATGAAAGATTTTTACCATCACCAACAGGTTCTTCGAACCCTAAATAAGCTTTTGGAATTCTCAAAGCAGTAAGTAACTTTTTTTGGATGTATTCAATATCGGCAATTTCAGACAAGTTAGCGGCTCCTGCCAATGTTTCAATAGGCATTGTTTGTTGAGCGTCCCTAACAGGAATAAAATAATCTTGATCAACCGCCATCTGATTAAATCTTAAGTCTACATTACCTGTTTTAGAATCAACAATCTGATCTCTTTTGAATTTATTTGCAACCCTTTGTACGTAGGCTTCAACATCCTTATCATCCATATTACCAACATAAACTTTAAATACACGTCTTTCAGGTGCTCTTGATGTTCTATAAATTAACATCGCATCTTCAGCCAAAACTAATTGTTTCCAAATACGCCTGGCCTTTTCTAACATAGAAGTACCATAAGGTAATTTTCTATCATCACCCAATAATCTAAAATGTGCTATTTCCCATGTGTTGAATTCCATGTCTTTATTTTTCCAAACAAACCTTAGATTTTTTTCTTTCATAGATGGTGTGGTGTTTGTTGACCTTGTTTCCATACCACGTTCAAGTCTTTCAATTTCAATGTTTGGAAGTTGCATGCAACTTACAACACCCTTTTCAGGGTCTAGTTTTAAATAAACAAAGTTATCACCATACTTACACATGTTTCTGACCCACATCTGTAGGTTTGTATTTATGTCTAAGTTGTTATTAAATAAATCGACTAATATACTTTTGATTCTTTTTGATTCTGAATAAACTTGAAGAATATATCCGTCTTGATTAGATGTTGTAGATTCTTCGGCATATATGTCCAAAGCTGTTGATATTTCAGGAGTATATTCCATAGATTCATAATCGTAGAAAGCTGAAATTCTATTTGGTTCATAATAAACCGCTTGACTATATAAATTGTTTTCGATTTTTTTCCAATTGTCATTAAGAAATAAAGTTTGTTGTATTTCTAATTTATCTCTTTCAAATTGTGACTTATCTGTAGTTTTTAATATTTCTTTTTTATCAAACTTATAAACAGGGTCGTCCATACCTAACGTTGAATTAGGTCCAAACGTTTTGGACAATCTTTGCCAGACTGTTAAATTTTTTTCTTTTTGTTCCATATTCAAAATTTAACTTATATTTTTTTAATATAAAGTTTATTGTTAGTTATAATATAACTATCCACCACTTTTTGTGGTGGTTGTTGTTGTAGTGTTAGAATCAATGTCGTATTGACTTTTTTTTCTAAAAGTGGGTTCTATAATTTTAACACTATAAATTCCTTCACCGGTTATAACTAAGTTTGACCCGGCAAATATTTTACCACTTTTTTTTCTTCTTATACTACCCATGTTTATAAATATTACCTACCCCCAAATAACCAACCATACTTTTCATAGTCTTCTCTTGTTGCTGAATTTATTTCCCTACCAAAGTGATCTCTTTTAACATTTAAATTTGGTAATACTGGATTGAAGTATACTTCCTTAGATACTGCGTCATTTGAAGCTACAGTCCAAGATTCCAACATAACTTTAGCTTGTTGTGCGACTTTTTCTAATTTTGTGAACGAAGATTCACCGACATAAATTGCCATAGATATTCCCATAATAAGGTCGTCATGTTGTCCCTTTTGATGATCAGGTCGACCATTTATATAAACAAAAGTGTTCATTTCGTTGTATAGACGAACACTTTTTATTTTAAACTTATGTCTTACCGCTTCTTCGAAAGCCGCAATAATTTGTACTCGTTTATTATTGAAATTAATTCCTGGAATTTTATCTGCCATTTTGGTTGTGTTTGACCATATACTTGTTGTGTCTACACCATCAACATACAAACTTTTATACCCTAATTCTTGAAGTTTTCTAACAGTTGTTATTCCCATACCTCCTGTTATATCGACAACAATAAATGCATTATACATAATACCCCATTTGTAGGCTATTTCTGCCAAAGCATCGGGAGGTATTTTTCCTACGTATTCAAAGACCTGTTCCCTTGAATCAAAATCTATGATTTGTATCGAACTGAAGTCTTCACTATCACCTCTTGATACGTCAACACCCATTATGTATCTATGTCCCAAAATAGGATCTTTCCAAACCCAAAGTGAATTCCCCATCATTTTTCCTGAAGGATCACATAAGGTGTTATTTTTTATATCTTCTAATTGTTTATTGTCAAAAACGTTGTCACCTGATCCCAAAAATTCACAATTTAACTCTTGGTTAATTTTTCTTTTGTCATACTTTAATTTTTTCACCATACGTTCATACCAAGTTGAACATGGTTTGTACCCATCTTTGAAATAATTGGATATTTCATCGTAGTTTCTTTCATAAGGATCTACATGGGCAAAGGATATATGTTTAGATTCATCCTGTTGATCTTTATTCAATAGATAATGAACTAAGTCATCTGTAGGTACAAGATATAAATCTTTGGCGTATCTCGGATCTCTCCACCAATACATTTCAGAAATTTTAAAGTTGTTGATTCCTTTAACTGCTTGGTTATAAACATCATAATAAATTGGGTCGTATCCGTTAGGGGTCGAAACTACTATAACTTTACCACCTGTTGATAATGAAGCCATACAAGCAGCCCAAAAGTCACTATCGGCTTCAATAAATGCCGCCTCATCAAACACAAGTATTGTTGGTGTAAAACCCCTCAAAGCATCTTTAGAAGTCGCAACAGCCTTTACTTCACTACCATTAATAAGTTTGTAATGTTTTTGAGAGTTTTTGTCTACCGAAAATCCGGCCCCTACCCAAGATGGCCACTGATCAACAAATGCCCTTATTTTGTTTGCCATTTCCATTGAGGTGTCTAATTTGTTCGCAATGATCAATATTTTTTCGGGTTGATTTTTTTTTGCAAAAACTAGTCGTTTTGACACCCAAGCGGCAGTAACTGTTGATACCCCAGCCTGTCTATATTTCAGGGCTATATTTTCTTCATAATCTTCATAGTCTTTTAATAATGATACTTGATCGGGAAAAAGTTGTAAGGGTACGTACTTAGAAACAGTATTATCGTATGTTTGTAAATATGTTTTGAGTGCATATTCAGTATCTTTCATACACCTAACATATTCTAACATGACTTGTTCTTTTGTTAGACTCATAATGTTTTTATTTATAAATAGCTAACAAATTTTTATTTAAAAAAAAACCTACCGATTTGGTAGGTTATATCTTTAGTAAGCATAATCGTCATCGTCTTCATCATCATCTTCATCATCTTTGAACCTATCATACTCCCTTTTAGCCTTTTGAAAAATTTCTTTAAATTCTTTTCTAGCCCTGTCATTATCTTGTTTATTGTCAGATATAACGTTTGCAATTATGTCTTTTAAGAATCTTTCGGCCGGAACTTCATATAAGTTTTTTTCAAAGAAAGGCATATATTCACGACCTTCAGGATCTAAAACTAATTCATCAGGTAACATAGTTCTGATCTTTCTTGCCAACTCAGCACCAACTCTAAAATTCATCGGTTCGTTTTCCATGGTATCAGTTTGTGATATGACTTGTCTTGCCATTTCAGGGTCCATACCCTTCCATTGTGACCTGGCAGTTACCATACTGAAGGCTTTGTCCAATTCGTGAATTAAAATTGGAAATATCAATCCATTTGCTTCCCAAGTATCTTTTTCAGGTCCACTATCAGATTCATCATCATCATCGTCATCATCAGGTTCAGGTTGCCCTTTTTTTGCCGAACCAGCGGCATTACCCCCCAACATTTCAATTAACTGTTGGTTTGTAAAATACATTAGATCATTAGCCCCCATTATTTTATTATAGAGTGGATAAAGTGATGGATCAATTTCATCTAATCTTTCTTTAAAAGCTTGATAACTGTATTGTCCTCTTTTAGCCTTACCCATTACGTAAGCGTTAATTACGTTTCTTTTTTCTATTTCTAATTGTTTTTGTTCTTCAGGCGTTAATTCATCGATGTCAAAAGAAAAATTTGCTGGTATAGGTAGTTTTTCATTTTCTTTAGCTTTCATTTGAAAAATTGATGGGTCTATTCGTTTTTCACCTAAAAAAGTTATCATGTTGATAAGTTGAAACTCGTAAAGTGTCCCACCTGTTTGAGATTTTCTTTTGGATATTATACCATCTCTTAAAGCTTGTTCCATCGTTAAATTGTAAGGCATCCACCCCGCTTCTTTTGCGGATATTTCCATTGCCAAATCTCTGAGTTTTTCCCTATGTCGAGGTTCAATTGACATGACATCTCTTACTGCCATCATTTGTTCCATTTGTATGGCCTGCATTACTGCCGGTTGTGTTAAATTTCTATCTGTAGAAAAATATCTTTTGACATAATCTACAATTTCTTTAAATCTTGTTCCCGTTAGTTTTTCAACATCTGAAACGCCACCTCTAAACGCCCTATTTTTAGCATAAATATTTTCGGGATCTTCTATCTTTTGTTGTATTCTTGGATCCATTCTTTCTGGATAATCTCCGTAATCAACAGGTGCTTCTTTAACAATCCTTCTAATTAATTTTTCAAGTTCTTTATGTCCCATTAGTTAAAATTTAATACGTCCATTATTTTTTCTATGAAATCACTTTGTTGTTTTTCCATTTTTGCTTTTGGTTTTTCTTCAACATCAGGATTGGGGTCTTTCAAAGGGTTACCTTTTCTTCTATCTTTTTCCTTAGTTCTATCTTTTTCCTTAGTTCTTTCTTTTTCTTTTGTATGTGCTTTTGGTTTTTCTTCAACATCAGGATTAGGATCCTTAAATGGATTACCCTTTCTTCTTGTAGGAGTTTTAGTCTTTTCCCTTTCCTTTGTTCTTTCTTTTTCCTTTGTGTCTTCACCCAAAGAAGAAATTTTTCCTATTGGTCTTTTCATTTCAATTCCTGATTCATCTGAAAACATAGTCATTTTTTTAGGATTTTTCAAAATTATTGAATTGACCTTATTTGATTTTTCAGAAATAGTTTTTAACATCTGACCTTTAGTAATTGTTGGGTTTACATATTCGTCCAACATATTAACAATTTTATCTTCCAAATATTTTTCAAAATTTTCATTTGTCCTTTTTACTGTTTTTTCAGGATGTTTTTTTTCTGGCATATTTTTGTATTGTTTCTTTGATGTACTATCGGAAAATTCTTTAGCCATCTTACACCATTTTTCTTTTGTTTTACCTTTACTGTTATTACATTTAGACCAAAACAAACCTTGTTGAGCTTTGGATTCAAACTTTTCAGATATTTCTGATTCAAACATTCCCATACCATCTGCAGAAGCATCCGGATCGTTTACAACATTTATTGTTTCGTCTTCGGTCATTTCACCTTCTAATGTAACATCTACACTTCCATCGGCATTCAATTTGAATGCTCTACCTCCAGGTAATGATTCACCTTTAGTTTTTGCGTTGGAAACTTCGGAAGCACTAAATCTTCTAATTTTAGTTTGTATGTCTTGAGCTTCTTTGGTTTCATTTTTTTTGGAAAATTTTTCAGATAAAACTTTGATTTGTTTATCGTTCATAGTACTGATAGTACTAAATGATAACCCACTTTCAAGTAACGTTAAAATGTGATTTTTAGTTCTCATAGACTACTTTTTTATCAAATTCAAGAACGATGTCACGTTCATATAGTTTATCTTTTACTTCTTGTTCAGTTTCCCCAAATTTGAAAACTAATCTTTTTATTAAAGAAAAATCAATTTCTTCAGTTTCTTTTTCCCAACCTAACGATATAACTCCGTCCATCGTGTCTATCATTGAAAAAACATCAGAATCTTGAACCAATTCTAATATAATTTCTCCATTGGTGAGAGTACCAACTTTTTTAACATATTCAAAATCAGGGGGAGAAGGATAACCATTTGCAGGTTTTGATTCCCAATTTTCACCCCATACTTCTATGGTGTCAGAAAAAATAAATTCATAAATGTTGTCACCTTTGTAGTTTGGCCCCATTCCATTTATGTAAATTAAATAATTCATAAAATTCTTTTACCGTGAACCGAAATCTTATGTTCTTTTAACCCTACTTTGAAAAGTAAATTTTTCTTGTTAGTTGACCCTATTAAAGTTGCGTTTGGGTTTTTTTCCAAAAACCTCAAAGCCGATCTTTGTTGTTCTATACTTGATGAAAGTCTTTTGATTTCCATTTCGTTTACCATAACATTTTCTCTAATAAGTTCTTCGTTTATTGATTTTTTTATTTTTAACTCTTTTTCTTCTTCTTCGCTAACATTGAAATAATTTCCAATTATTCTATCCACTTTGGATTCTGAAAACATATTTTCTGTTCTTACACCCAAAGGTCCTACTTTAATCCTATTTCTGTTTCTATATCCATATTCTGTCACTTCACCTTCTTCGCCTGTAGGTGGTTCAGGACTTTCAACAGGAGGTTCAGTTGACTCGTCACCTTCATCACCCATATCTTCATCACCCATATCTTCATCACCTTCTTCTTCATCGTCACCTTCTAATCTATCAATTATTTCTTCAACATCTTCATCATTTAAAACAGACAAATCTAAAGCGGACAAAATTGAATTCAAAACATATTTTACATCATCAGAATCCATTTCTTCATTATTGAGATATTTTCTTATCTTTTGTGATAGTTTACCTGTAAGTTTTTGAATTAATTTGAAAGATACACCAGATTCTTTTTCATCACCTGTTGGTTCTTCATCACCTGTTGGTTCTTCATCACCTGTTGGCTCTTCATCACCTGTGGAACCTAATAAATCATCTAATTCGCCACCTGATTCAGGTCCCATTGACGCATCTGTTGAACCTTCAGGACTTTCTGCACTTGGAGTTGTCGGTTCCGATGGTGTTGCGGGTGTTGCTGGAGCAGGTTCTGCCGGCGCTGGTTCAGGTAATGTTGGTGCTGCTTCAGGAGCAACATCTGACTTAGGTTTTGGAACTTTTAATTTGAACTTTTTTTGTTCACTAAATAAGTTCGTACCTTCTTCATTTTCATAAATAGCATTAAATTCCTTGGCCATCAAATTTAATTTCTTAAGAGCTTCAGAATATGACCTATAATATCTTCTATTTTTCATAGGTTCCATATAATCAGAATATGATTCAGTAATATTTCTTTTAATGATATATCCTTGTCTTTCTTTTACAATTTCATAAGAATTACCATCAGCTAAACCTAGTCTATATTCAGTAGATTTCAATTCAACATTATTATTAGGTAGTTGATGATTGTAGTTAGCAATTTCCATAATTCTGCGGATTTTATCCATACCACCTAATTTTTCGCTTCCAATAGGTTTTAGTCCTCCCATAGTATACTTTTTTTGATTAAATTATTTTTATTAAATAAATATATCGATATTTGATATTGTTTTGTTTTAATAATATTTATTGATTCATGGATAATTTTTTATCAACAACTTCGGTTGGTATATCGTAAAGTTTACTAATATATCCATTTCTTCTTAAAAGTTTAAACACTAAATTTTCTACAGATAATTCTCCACCTTTTTCTAACCCACAATTCCTAAATTTTTTTAGTTTTTGTTTGTATTTTTTTACTAATGATTTTATAGTATCAGGTGTTTCATCTTTTAAATTATCAACAACACCATCAATTACTCGCATCCATTGTTCCGATTTTTCTTTTACTAAATCTAAATCTACATTTTTAGTACTTATTTTTTTTGGTTCATTAACCCACATATCATAGTATAATGAATATATACCACTACTAAAAGTTGTTTCTACTTCATCTTGTACAAAACATTCGACATCATAACCAAATATTTTTATATCGTGTCTATCATTAAAAACTACCTTTTTTAAATCAAAAAATTCTACGTAGAGTTCTTTTGTATTGTCAGGGAACTGGCCATAATTTACAACAATGTGAAGATCAACATCTGAATATTTAGACCAATTATAATTAACCAATGAACCGATCATTATAATGTCAGTTATTAAAACATCAATCCCTAAAAAATCAATGAAAAGTTCTGCGATTTCTAAAAGTTTAGTTCTAACTTCAGGATTCATGGTATAGTCATTACCTTTTTTTTCCCAAATTTTTGGATTAAGCTCTTCCTGTGCATCAAAACTTTTAATAATATCTTGAGTATCCATACTAATAAATACTTTGAACTTACACTTTTGAATATTTGAAAACCTTTGAAATGTTTTTGTTAAAGTAAGTTCCTTGGGATGGCGCCATTCTGAATTCTGTATATTTTTGATGTGGTACATCTTCATAAACATACTTAATACCGTTTTTGAATTCAGCAATTAATTTTTTAGTCTCAACATCATACTCTGTTTTAACTAAATTTGATGATTGGATTTCATTTATGATTTTTGTTCCTATTATTTCTTCTTTTAGTATTGCCATAATTTTTTTTAATTAAAATAATTGATATAAATAAAAAATCCACCTTTCGGTGGATAATTTATTTCAAGCTTTTTATTTGATCCCTATATTCTATAGCACTTTCAAAATCTTGATTTTTTACACATTCATCTAATTTATTTTTTAGTTCTGAAATTTTTTCTTGATTAATTTCCAAATTTTTAATTTCATCACGTAATTTTACGGCATCTTCAAAGTTTTGTTCTTCAACCGCCAAATCAAGTTTTTGTTTAAGTAATTCTATTTCATTAGATTGATTACTTACTTTAGGTGAATGAGTGAAGTAAGTCATAGAAATACTTCCATCTGGTGATTTATAGGTTCTTTTTTGCCATTTATTTTCATCAAAAGAAAACCCATCAAAAGAAGAATTAAACATTTCATTAAAAAGTTTGTCAAATTTATTCCAATTAAACATTTTTTTATTTTTTATAAGTTTATTTTATTTTTTTAACATTAAAAATATGCCAAAGTTTAAACTATGACATTTTGTCATATAATACTAAAAGAACCTGACAAAAAGACAAGTATTGACTAGTACTTTTCTTATAATTACTTTTAAAATAAAATTTTATATATGTTAGATTTTGTAGATGATAATGAAAAAAACAAAAAAAAGACAGATGGTGGAACGCCTGTTTTAGACAATTTTAGTAAAGATTTAATTAAACTTGCCGAACAAGGTAAATTAGATCCAGTAATTGGTAGAGAAAAAGAAATTTTTAGGATTGCTCAAGTTCTTTCAAGAAGAAAGAAAAATAATCCTATTATTATTGGAGAACCAGGTGCAGGTAAAACGGCAATTGCAGAAGGTTTGGCAATGATGATTTATAGTGGCGATTGTCCAAAAAATTTAGTAGATAAAAGGATAGTTTCCTTAGATATAAATTCTATTGTTGCTGGAACAAAATATAGAGGTCAGTTTGAAGAAAGAATGAAAGTTATAATAGAAGAACTTCAAAACACGCCTAACATTATTCTTTTTATCGACGAAATTCACACTATGGTTGGTGCCGGTAATAGCTCGGGTTCTTTGGATGCATCAAACATATTTAAACCAGCACTTTCAAGAGGTGAAATACAGTGTATTGGAGCAACCACTTTAGATGAGTATAGAAAACATTTCGAAAAAGATGGGGCTTTAGAAAGACGGTTTCAAAAAATTATTGTAGATCCATCAACAAAAGAAGAAACTTTTGAAATTCTGAAACAAAGTAAATCGAAGTATGAAGAACATCACAAAGTTAATTACACTGATGATTCACTTTGGTTATGTGTTGAGCTAGCGGATAGATATATTACCGATCGGGAATTTCCAGATAAAGCTTTTGATATTTTAGATGAGGTTGGGTCACGAATGCAAATAGATATTAAACTACCCGAGTCAATTGAAAAATTGAAAATAGAAGCCCAAGAAATTAAACAAGAAAAACTTAATGTCATAAAAAAACAAAATTATGAACAAGCGGCAGAACTTAGGGATCGTGAAAGAAGTATTCTCTTAAAACTTGAAGAAGAAAAAAAGAAATTTGAAGAAGACCTTAAAAATAGTAAAAGGGGTATACCTGAAGAACTAATTTACGAAGTTGTGTCCAACATGACTAAAATTCCTGTTAGTAAAATAAACATTGATGAAAAAAATTCTTTAGTCAATCTTGAAACAACATTAAATAAAAATGTAATTGGACAGGAAGAAGCTGTAGGTAAAATTTCTAAATCTATAAGAAGAAATAGGGTAGGTATAAAAGATCCAAATAGACCAATTGGTTCTTTTATATTTTTAGGATCAACAGGTGTTGGTAAAACTTTTTTAGCAAAACAATTGGCAAAAGAAATATTTGGTAGTGAAGATAGTTTAATTAGGGTAGATATGAGTGAGTTTCAAGAAAAACATACCATTTCACGTTTGATAGGATCACCACCAGGATACGTTGGTCATGAAGAAGGGGGTCAATTAACAGAGCAAGTAAAGAACAAACCTTATTCTGTAATTTTGTTTGATGAAATTGAAAAGGCAAATAAAGATGTTTTTTCCACATTACTTCAATTGTTGGATGATGGCCATTTAACTGACGGATTAGGCAGAAAAATAAATTTCAAAAATTGCCTAATAATTATGACATCAAATATTGGGGTAAAGAAATTACAGGATTTTGGTAGTGGTGTTGGTTTTAAAACAAATAATAATAGTGATGCAATCCAAGAAGAATATAAAAGAGACATTCTTAAAAAAGAATTAAGTAAGTTTTTTGCACCTGAATTTTTAAATAGAATTGATGACGTTATTATTTTTAATTCACTTAAAAAAGATCACATAGATAAAATTGTTAAATTAGAAATTGATAAACTCATTTCTAGATTATCATCTATGAAATACAAAGTTTCATATGAAAATTCTGTCATTGATTTCATATCAAAAGTTGGGTTTGATGACCAATATGGTGCAAGACCAATAAAAAGAGCAATACAAGATAAAATAGAAGATCTTATTTCTGAAAAAATTCTAACAAACGAAGTTGTCGAAGGAACTGATTATATGTTATTTGTTGAGGGAGAAGGAGAAACACAAACAATAAGTATAGAAGATAGATCTAAACCTGAACCCAAGAAAAAAGGTAGAAAGAAAAAGGAGGATTAAAAGTCCTCCTTTTTTAATGTTTAGTACAACCTAATTCTTCAATCATTAACTTACCAACCTTGATTCCATTATAGGTGTCATCTACGACAACATATTCGTTTTTTGTGTGGTAATTGTAGTAACCTATGGAAACATTAAAACATGACATACCAAATTTTTGGTTCAAAGGATAAATGTCCGTGTAAGGATGTTTGTGATATTTTGTGTCACTTGGAAAATGTTCAGTAATTAATTTACCACCAACATTAAAAAATTCACTATTTCTATCAAACATTGGTCTGTTCATAAGGAATTCTGAAATCATGTTGTTTTCGGGAGCATCAAATTGAATTACATAACCAACATTTGAAAAGAAATTTGGATCCGCATTGAAAGACCCTTTACATCCCGTTTCTTCAGCCACAAAAAAAGCAGCTTTTAAATTGGGTATTTCTTTCAATAATTCTAAACAAGCATAAACACCACACTTATCATCACCACCAATACCTGTAGGATTACCTTCGTCATTATAAGCTTTTAAAGAAAGTTTTACATTACCTTGGGCGTCAGGTAACATTTCTTCTTTTACATTTATTTTATCTATGTTGTGTACAGTATCTGTGTGTGCAACTACACAAGGAAAAAACTCAACAGATTCATCAGTTTGTTTAGTTACATAAATATTATATAAATCATCAACAAAGTAATCAAAATTGTTTTGGTCCAACCAATCACAAATAAATTGTATTAACAAATCTTCTTGATAAGTCTTAGACGGCACCGACAAAACTTCTTTGAGTAAATTATAATTTCTTTCCATTATACAAATTTATGAAAATTAATTAACAATTACAATATAATTTTCTTGATTTTTTTTACATGCTCAAAAAGCTCAGGTTGATAAAGTGATAAGTTGAGTTCTTCCAAATTTTTGACAGACCTTTCTTCAGTTGCCTTTCCGGTTTGTGGGCTTCTATAGTAAAATTTTAGTATCCCTTTTTTAGTATCCAAATCTCTAAAGTTAACTTCAGCTTTCTTTTCTTTAATATTAATCCATCTACCAAACCCACCCAAACTTATGACTTTATTATATAAGGAATTTATTGTTTCAAGATCAACCTTTCCTTCAATACTTTCTTCCAAATTTTCTATAATTTTTTCTAAGTTTCTTTTTGTTTCCTTTTGAAACGATTCATTGTCAAAATCATCACACCAAACATTATATTCTAACTCATACCAATTACCTCTACTTTCATTATCAAATTTTTTCAGTAGTTCTTGTAATAATTCAATTAGGTCTAATTCTTTATTGTCAATTACGTTATACCAATGTAATAACACATTAACAGTAGTTTTGAATCTGTGTCTTTTATAAATTTCAGTGATACCAAATTTACGAAATGGATTTTTAGTTTCATTATCTAAAACGTCAACTACCGCTCTTCGTTTACAATCTTCATTTAGATTACCAAATTCACTAATAATGTAATCAATATCATCAAATCTTCTTGACAAATACAAGGAAACATTAGAACAACTTTCATCATTATTAATATCTAGACTTAATGAAGGATTAGATAACATAAGTATATTTTCAACTAATCGGATGTTTTCAGGATTGAAATCTTTTATAATATAACCTTCTTTCCAATCTTCTTCATAACGGTAGTAATCATAATCGTCATAATAGTAATTTTCCATAAATCTATTCCAAACAAATATATCTTCATCATCATCGATCCCTAAGGCATTTAAATATTTTTCGGTATTTTCAAATTCAATCCAAATAACACTTGACGCTGGTGATTGGCTGTTATACTTTATATCATAAATTGGGTAAGGTAAATTCCATCTACTATATGGCATAAATGATGTGTCACCTTTGGAAACTTTTTTCAAAAAATCGTATATTTCACTGTGTTCAGACATCTTAAAAATAAATATACCCAAATTTGGATATAATTAAAATAGTACTTATATTTGTACTTATAATATTTATATTAAAAGTTCATTGAAAATATGGGGGCGTTTTTGGATTTGACAGGTATTGGCTGAAGAATAAGGGCATGTAGGGACTGAGTTAATCTCTTTAAAAACTGACTTAGAAAACAACTGGCAATGTGCTAAACAAAATGGAAACTCTTGGATTAGTAAGAG
>B570J29032_109958791_pt1 | contig 15035 bp, 11 predicted proteins | sample LakMenEpi16Nov12_FD_29032 | JGI IMG/M metagenome (IMG submission 29032)
TCGGACTCACTGTTTAACCGTGCTGAATCCGCACCAGTTGACCCCACGTCGTTTCTATGTCCTGAATGTCGGACTCACTGTTTAACCAATCACCATATACGTAATCAAAGAGACCCATAAGTTTCTATGTCCTGAATGTCGGACTCACTGTTTAACTCGACCTGAACATACCCAGCAGCATTCTGTTGGTTTCTATGTCCTGAATGTCGGACTCACTGTTTAACTGCGTTCTCGACGAACTTGCAGAAGCAGATAGGTTTCTATGTCCTGAATGTCGGACTCACTGTTTAACCGTGTGTATCTGAAGACCTGCTTGGTTTGCCACGTGGTTTCTATGTCCTGAATGTCGGACTCACTGTTTAACGAAATCATAAACGAAGTAGCGTCTGTTAATTGCCTGTTTCTATGTCCTGAATGTCGGACTCACTGTTTAACGAGATGATTCGAGTATCAAACGTCAGTTTGGAATTCGTTTCTATGTCCTGAATGTCGGACTCACTGTTTAACCACACTCATACCAGATGGTTCTTGACTTGGGTACGTTTCTATGTCCTGAATGTCGGACTCATTGTTTAACTGTGCTCATAGCAAAACGCCGTCAAGCTGAAAAACTGTTTCTATGTCCTGAATGTCGGACTCACTGTTTAACTTCGCAACACGAGTTGGTCAAACCACGACCAAGGTTTCTATGTCCTGAATGTCGGACTCACTGTTTAACTCTTATTATGAAAAATTATAACTTTGCAATACCAAAGTTTCTATGTCCTGAATGTCGGACTCACTGTTTAACTATCAAAGGCTCAAGATGGACTGAGCAAGGCACAAGTTTCTATGTCCTGAATGTCGGACTCACTGTTTAACAATCAATAACCCAAAGGAGTGGTCATGACCACATTGTTTCTATGTCCTGAATGTCGGACTCACTGTTTAACAACGAAATCGACTTTGACCTCGGTATTCTTTCGTTTCTATGTCCTGAATGTCGGACTCACTGTTTAACTGTGAAGCATGGGACATCATTGAGGCGTTCGAGTTTCTATGTCCTGAATGTCGGACTCACTGTTTAACCTGGTCATGAATAACCAAACAATCACCGTATACGGTTTCTATGTCCTGAATGTCGGACTCACTGTTTAACCCCACCAACATCATCTGCACCGTCGCGTTGAACAACGTTTCTATGTCCTGAATGTCGGACTCACTGTTTAACGTACCAGAACTTCTCTGGTGCGTATGAACCAAAGTGTTTCTATGTCCTGAATGTCGGACTCACTGTTTAACTGTCGTGATCAACATCCTTATTGGCCTCAACTTTGCGTTTCTATGTCCTGAATGTCGGACTCACTGTTTAACCAATCCACAAACAAACCCTTAGGAGGGAAAATGTCACGTTTCTATGTCCTGAATGTCGGACTCACTGTTTAACAGCGCTCAAAAACCAAAGGGGGCCTCATGGCTGTAAGTTTCTATGTCCTGAATGTCGGACTCACTGTTTAACGGGCCAAAAATGCCAAAGAAATACATCATCATCAAAGTTTCTATGTCCTGAATGTCGGACTCACTGTTTAACTTGCCTACAAGCATCGCGACGAGATTCTCTGACCAGTTTCTATGTCCTGAATGTCGGACTCACTGTTTAACACGGCGGATACAAAAACATTCATGGGGTACCAGGGTTTCTATGTCCTGAATGTCGGACTCACTGTTTAACCCTACCCTTATTTCGGCCTGTCGTAGCAACGGTTTCGAGCGATCAAATTGCTCACCCCGAAATATTGACAAGAACTGATACGACAACTGGGCGCTTCCATCCTTAAAACCCATGTAAGCGCTGGTGTTTATGGATAGTGCGAACCTAGGGGTTTTACATTGGTTTTTCTCCGCGGAAGTACCAGAAAATAGTGCTACAGAATCCAGAAGTCTCTCCTTTCTTCAATGACACGCCTCCCAAGAATCTTAATGGGTGAATGGTCTTCGCCATGCCCAGTTGTCGACAACATGTAAACCCGAATTTGGTCGTCTACCTGATCAATCAGGTCTTCTAGCGATTCAAGTAAGGACATAAGTTCGGCCTCATCCTTGAGGTCGCATTCGAAAATAGAAAGCTGAACACGAGCACCACACCCGGATAGACGAGTTGAAATAGCCTCGCGACGATGGTCGCTAGCTATGTCATAAGTGATAAGAACTATCATTTCCAGATAATTGGTGTGTATTGAATATCTTCACGCATGAGTGAATCAGCCAGTTTTCGAGATTGAAGTCCTAGAGATTGTCTCCATGTGACTCTTCGCCCAGTCGGAATATGTGTAAACAACGTGAGCATCCGGCGTTCATATGCAGCGAGGAAACGTTTTCGAGCCTCAGGTAGCAAAAGACAACTTGGGGATTCGCCGTCGAGCAAAATGAAATCTTTCGGGCTAAATGAATTTGTGAACACGAGTTTGAGGACCAGAGAGTCAACAATCGGTGTTCGAAATTCTTCGATTAGATCTAGTGCAAGACTTGGTCTACCTACCCTTGGGTGATGAAGGAATCCCATATACGGATCTAGTCCAACTGTGTTGACAGCAGAGATCACTTCTTGGGTTAGCAATGAGTAACCGAACGACAACATTGAGTTAATAGGGTCAGGCGGGGGGCGTCGTCGACGTGAATCGAATCCCCATTCAGCTCCCACCAAGATACGAATAGGGAGCAGCACGTCAGGCATAGGAGATTGTGACAATGATTCTGTTTTTTGGGCGGATTTGCCTACGTATCCGTCAATGTTTTGTGCCCATGAAAACTGTGCCACAATATTCGAACAATCGTAATTTGGATCTAGAAAGGCCATAATGTCATTGCATCTCTGCCTTATCGAGACCCAAGGAAATCAGGCGTATGTCTTCGCAACGAACCGGGAACGCACCGCCCGAGGGGCCTCTGAACTATTACAAGTGTGCACCACTGGCTGGATTCGGGAAGCTATTTCCGGAACTAAATCAGACACTCTTTCTCTGCAGGACCGCAAGGAGTGGTTGTATGAAGATGGGAACAACCCTTGGCTGACAGATGCTGAGTGGGATGGAGTTTCCGTAGTAGTGGCGACTAGTGGTCGCGCAGTTCTCATCTCCCCGAGCCGGGATGCACTTCAAGACATAGTTTCTAAAGTCACTGAACGCGCACTGCGCGACGCACCTGGTTTGGTCATTGCTGGAGCGATAGTTGCAATAGACCAAAACGAAGAAGATAGTTTTGGCCGAGCCCAACGGCATGCAGTTGTCCGCATCGGAGAAAACTTGTCGAAACTGCCTTCTGCATATCACCGGTTCGCACAGTTACCACCAATTCAAACCTGCAGCATCAGTGGATTACCAGCGCAGGAAACAGCTCGGCAGGGCGAAGCAGAAATCACCGTGTCAGGACTGGTGAAATCTCAAATGACTTGGGCAGATTTTTCGAGGAAGAGATTCCAAAAACTGATAGATGATGAACTTGCTGACAATGTAGACAAGATACCCACCACGAAATCTTGGCGAGCAGTCGTGCATGCCGATGGAAATGGCGTTGGCAAAATATTCATTGATCTCTCACAACTTTTGTGGAATCAGAAAGCTGACTTCGCAACAAATTTACGTCAATGGGCACAGGGTTATAGAGACTTCTCGTTGGCACTTGAGGAAGCAACTGAGAAGGCATTTGTAACGGCAACTGAAGAAGTCGGCGCGAATCATGTCTTTCCAATTTTGCTCGGCGGAGACGACATAACAGTTGAGGTGTCTGCGGATATTGCTCGCGTATTTACGGAGACCTACCTCCAAGAGTTCGAGACAAATAGTTTGTCTGTGCTTGAAGTGCTCGAGCGTTATGGAGTGTCATCAGAGGCAACACCAAATCGCCTTACGGCTGCAGCAGGTATTGCCGTAGTGAAGGCTCATTTTCCATTTCATATTGCATATTCACTAGCAGTAGAACTTTTGGATAATGCAAAGTCCGCAAAATTTGCCTCGAATGATGATCTGACAACCGCCAGCACGTTTGATATTCATGTTGCTTACGATTCTTCAACATTTGGTCTTACTGATGCGCGTGCTCACAAGGCTTCGCGTGACGAAAGACAATTGTGGGGTGGCCCCTACGTGGTCGGAGCAGACAGTGCCAAATACAGAACTAATCTGCAATTGAATGAGTTATGCCAATCTGTGGTCTCCATGGGGCGCAGCAGGCAGGTGCAGGCAATTGCCCGCGCTTTGTCTATGAATGATGCAGAAACGCATCGTGTCCTGGCGAATGCGAAGGCAACTGGTGAAAACCTGACTGAGTTAACAGATCTAATTTTGGATAACTCATCTTCAACCTCAGTAAAGCGGTCTTTGCTGCTAGATGTCATCGACATTCTTGATATTGAAGGAGCAGTCTGACATGGAGCTCCTGACTCTTGAGGTGACGATGCTCTCTGATTGGCATATTGGAACTGGGTCGAGTGGCGAAGGAAACATTGACCGTCGAATTGCTCGTGATGAAGATGGATTCCCGTTCATTCCTGCGAAGTCGCTCACTGGGATATTGCGCGATTCATGTGAGGAAGTGTTGAGCTATCTCGGACTCGATGCAGACCCAGAGATGGATAACTGGGCAACGTATATTTTTGGTCGTGCGAATGTCTCTTCAAAGCTTCGGGTTCGAGCAGCAAAGATGGATATTGCTTCGCGCGGATACCTTTTGTCTTTCGATGTAACTGAGCGTTCAGTACTAAGCAAGGCTCTAGCCACAGTTAAACCTGGGGTTACAATCGACCCACTCTCTGGGCGTGCCAAAGATGACCATCTGTCCTTTTTAGAAGTCGCTCGACCCATGGTGTTGACTGCGAATGTCGAATTGCTGGACTCGACACCTGAAGTTCTTAGCCTTGTTGTATCCGCATGTCGTCTAGTGGAATACATAGGGGCAAAGCGTCGTCGTGGACTGGGCCGCTGTTCTATGCGGTTGTATAACGCAGATGGTGTCGACCTCATGGAAGAGAATCAACTTGCTGAATATCAACGCGTACTTTCTTTGTTACCAGCCGCCCGAACCGATGTTGCAAACTCTGTGGATACATCGCGAGAGGTTGTAGATAATCGCGAAGAGCAAATTACGTTGACTTTTACTGCTCTTTCTCCTCTGCTTTTTCCGAAGGAAAAAATGGGGAATGTGGTTTCTTCGCATGACTACATTCCTGGTAGTGCAATTTTGCCAATAGTGCACGAAGCCATTAGCCGGGCAGGGTTTGATGCTCAATCACTCATTCGTGCAGGGCGTGTAAAGGTAAGTCGCGGTCTGCCCGTATTCCGAGACAAGACTTCTCTACCGACTCCGTTCGTTATCAGTGTGGTGAAAAACGATCAGGCTTCATTTGTGAATAATTCTCTCACTCAAATGGAAGACGTCATTACGAAACAAGTTCGTACAGGATGGATTACGAAGGGGTCGGGTGACAACACTTTGGTTCTTCATCGAGTGCCATTTGTGTCGAACACGCACAACTCAGTCTTTGATGCATTACAGAGGCCTTCGGAAGACGTTGGTGGCGTGTTCACGTATGAGGGCATAGCACCTGGGCAAGCATTTCGCGCCTCTGTGAAGTTACCAACGAGCATTGCGGATGTCCTCTTTCACGATGACGAGTTTGGAGACGATTCACGTCTAATGATGACTCGCACCGGTATCGGCACCTCTCGTAAAGATGATTACGGCGATGTAGAAGTGACTTGGGATCGAGAATCGCTTACCCAGGAGACGCCGATCTCTCTAGTTGGAAATTCATTGCAGGTTTGGTGTGTTGCAGATGTTGTTCTGCCACATAATCCAGGAATTGGTTTAGCGGAATCTGCAAAGCGGGCCATTGCCCAAGCCATGGGAGTATCAGAATCTGGGTTGTCGCTTGATGTAGCTAGAACTCGGGTGCGTCCAATGCGAGTGGATTCATGGCACGGCCGTTGGGGGCTTCCTCGTACGACCATGTTTGGTATTGCCGCTGGTAGTTGCATTTCTGTTACGTGGAAGGACGGAGAACTTTCTAATGCTTCAGTTTCTGAATTAGTCCGTGAAGGCATTGGGGTACGACGCGCAGAAGGTTTTGGCTTAGTCGTTGTGAATCACGAGTTGTTGTCCATTAGTAGCGGCAAAATCGAAAGCCAGGACGTTGAGAAATCGCTGTGGAAACGTTCGAGTGCAGATCAATTGTCGCCTGCGCTATCGCGAGCAATCAGTATGGCAATTCGCGATTCCGTGCGTATCCGGGCAACAGAGATTGCGCAACGTGCGCCATCAGAATTGCCACGATGGTGGAAGCCAAGCAATGCAGATGGACTGAACCATCAGTTTGCGATTCTGCGTAGACTTACAATGCAAACAATTTCACCTATGTCTGAAGATAGTAAGCAACAGTTCTTGCATGATTTTGATGCGTGGGACAAGGGAAGCAAAGAGGCTGCATGGGAACTCATGAACAATGAGTCGACTATTTGGAATGAATTGGGAGACTTTAGCCACCCATTAGGAATCGGTGTGGAAAGTATCCCTTCCCACATTCGCGATGCATTGTGGATTGAAGCTGTCCGCGTGTTGGTTGAGAACATTCATCGCCGCCGTACGAGGAGTGCACGCTGATGTCTCGTCGAAGTAATGGTCGCTTTGTTTTGACAGGTCTTTTGACCTTTCATGAACCCTTTCTAATAGGTGGCGTTGACACTGACGCTGGCGTCGACGTTTCGCCAATGTTTAATGGCGCTGGAGATGTCTTGGTCCCAGGAACTTCACTTGCCGGCGTTCTTCGATCATGGATTACCGCGAACTGTGCCGACATCAGTCCTCTTGACATCGACAATATTTTTGGTGGGATAGGCGACTATTCCGGTGCATCTCGGATTCGCATTGATGATGTAGCACTTCGTTCTATTTCCCCTGGTGGGATACTGCTGTCCAACATCGATGGTGTTGGTATCGATAGATATACAGGCGCTGCGGCACATGGCGTAAAATTTGATCAGACAGTTGTTGCAGGTGAACCGATTGGAGACCTGCGCATTGTGTGTGAGATTTCAGAATTAGAAGATCCACTCTTGTCCAGCGCACATAAAGCACTGCAAATAATTGCGGCAGTACTGTCGCAACCGACTTTGCGACTCGGTCGGGGCACAACCAAAGGGTTTGGACTCTTCTCGGCACAGAACGTATCTATTCAATTGCAGCGAGCGAGCCAAGATGGGTTGTTCCAACGGCTCTCTGGTAGTGGTGAGACAATTGACCTAGCGATACCAGATGCCAAGGCGTTGTCGCAAAGTACCTATATAGATATTGAATTTGCTTCGATTGGTGGTGTCTTCACAAAGGCAAGCACAGCAGGCACAATTGTCGATGTCATTCCAAGAGTGGAGCCGCTCAATGGCTCAGCTGCGCTTATTCTCCCAGCAACATCTATACGTGGTGTCTTGCGTAGCGAAGCTGAACGGATTGTTAGAACTTTATTGTCTATTCATATGTCGCCAGAGGCAACTCACATTGACCAGGTTCGGGTGCCACTAGTAGATGCGATGTTTGGTGCGTCACCAACTGCGAAAGATGTCGCAGACCAATCAGTAGTCTCTACCGAAGACACAATGATTGGCAAAGCCTGCGTCAGCACTTCTGCTGCTTTTGCCACTATTGGAAAATGGGATCAGTGGCAAAACCTTCTTGCAATTGCGACACGTAAGAAGTCAAGTGCTGAAGATGATCGAACCAATGCAGAACAAGAACTCGTAAAGGCCACAGATGGCATTCCTTTGGAATTTTCACACCACGTTGCGCTTGACCGTTGGACCGGTGCGGCAGCCGACAAGATGTTGTACACAGTTCTTGAACCAACTTCTGGCCAGTGGTCGGGTTTGAGATTGGAATTAGATGAAAATCGACTAGGAGAGAGGTACTTACCTGCTCTTGCATTGTTGGTACATACTCTGCAGTCTCTCCATGCGGGAGATATTGGTCTCGGGTGGGGTACTTATCGCGGTCACGGAACTATTCAAATAACTCGCATCAGTATTAGTGGAAGTGCGTTGAATTGTGAGATCTCACAACCAGGAGAGTGGCTTTGGGCGGATCTTGAATCGAAAAATTCGAGCGCTGCAACAGAAATTAAGATGGCTTGGAAAACGTGGTTACAGACAGCACGGGGAGGTACACAATGACTTCTTTGTATTACTCACAACATGATGGGTTGTCGTGCGTGGATGCTCTAGCGATAGCTGAGCGTGAACTGGGCGCATGTCAGGTGCTTATTTCCACTCCCTCCACTTTCTCTGTGGCGCGTCTATCAACGTCTGGCCTTGAAGCCCATGTTGCGAATACTTGCTTCTCATTTAGGGCATTCAGCAACAAAGGAGAACTCCGTTGGGAACTGTCTGATGGAAAAGTCGGGTCGGCAATTTTGGTGTCGTTGGCGAAGCCAAATTCAAATAGTGCATTCGACGAAATTTTGTCTAGTGGTGTTATCACACAGAAGTATCTCTGCTGGGGTGAAGTTGTTTCAGTTCGAGACGGATGGGCCACACTGAACAGCGGCCGCACTTCTAATTTTGAAGTTCCTGTGGAAGCTTCTATCGGGGATTTTCTCTATATGAAAACCACTGAATATCTAGCGGTCGCCGAAGATATCGATGGCAATACCTTTGTAGTTGATGAATTAATCAATGGTTTTTTTGTTGAGAATGTGAGCAACCATGAACAGTAAGAATTTTTTCAATCCTTATAACTTTGTTTCCACTCCGAAACGCAACCTTGATGATGACGTGTTGGGCGATGCGCGTCCTATAGGGCACTCTCGGATTGAAGAGGGAACACTCTCTGGAAAATTAGTTATCAAAATGGTGGCTGAGACGCCACTTCTCATTCCGTCATCGGATGTTTCGGTAGACAAAAATAATCATCGCTCCAGAAAAACAAGAACAATTGGGGGCGCTACGGACAATGCTGGCAAAAGGTTGGAACCTTTTGTGGCAATTCCCTCGTCGAGTGTGAAGGGCATGGTGCGTTCTGCCTACGAGATGATTACTAACTCACGTTATTCTGTGTTTACCGGCCATGATGATCGGCTTGGAATGCGAGAGGCAACTAGTGATGCACTTCTTGCAATTCCAGCCGTTGTAATTGTCGAAAATGAGAATCCCAAATTGAGGTTGTTGCTTGGCAATAAGACCCTCAAAGATCTCAAGACCAATGGAGATGGGTATTTGAGTTGGGAGAATCAAGGCGATCGCGATAAAGCATCACTGGCAGCACGTGTTTCCATGAGCGATGTCGACATTTTTGGTCGAGGAGAATTTGACTCAATGGTCAACTTCACGTACGACAAGGAAACCATGCGTGTACGTGAATTAGACGTTGATCCAAGTACACCTGGCATGTGTGTGGGGTACGTGCACAAGTCTGGAAAGCCTGGCACAACTGACGGAAGAGGCGGTATTCCGAAGGAGAATGAGAGAGTCTTCTTTGCTGAGAGCGCAGAAAACGCTATTGATATTCCGCTGACGGAGGATATTGCCCAGTACTGGCGAGACATTATTCGTGACTCAACTTCTGTTAATGCGGATGTTGCAGATGCGCATCGTCCTCTGTACACCAAGGGCTCAGAGCACGCCGAATGGGCTGAGCTCTCTAAGGGAAATACATGTTTTGCCCGCGTGAAGGAAGTGAACAGGACATACCAAATTGAACTTGTGCAACCAGTTCATATTGGCCGTGAACTGCATCCAAAATCACCTGCAGAAGCACTTGATTCAACTCTGCAACCAGCTGTCGGTTTTGATTCGTTTAGTTCTGCCGAACGAGTCTTCGGTTGGGCAACAAATGGAAAAGTTGAACCGCCGCGTAACCAAAATGCATATGCAGGCCATGTTCGTTTCAGCCCTGTGTATTGCAAATCACCTGACCCAATAGAGAAGTTCGAGAGTGGGCGCATTCTTGCGATTTTGAATTCACCCAAACCTTCGATGGCTAGGTTTTATGCCGGAGTTAGGCATCAGAATGGTGAAGTGTTTTTCGACCCGAAAACGTTGAAGAAGAAAGCTCTCTACGACGGTAAATCAATGCTTCGTGGCCGAAAGGTGTACCCGCACCACGGATCATTTGATTCATCATCGACTCAGTGGCAGTCGTCAGCAAAAGCAAAAGTGAACCAGTCGATTCTTGACTGGATAAAGCCAGAAACTGAATTTGAGTTTTCGATTCAGTTCAGAAATATTACACCTGCTGAATTTGGGGCTCTAGTTGCAAGCATTCAAACAGGCGAGGGTCAATGCCATCGTTTAGGCGGCGGAAGGCCACTCGGATTCGGTGCAGTGTCGTTAAAGATCGACTTCGATCAATCCAAAGTTATGACCCACGAGTCCTTGTCACAAAGTTGGGAAAATTGTGAAACTGCTAAGTTTCTTCCCGCGGACTATTTGTCTGCGCTTGAAATGAAGTTTCGTGAAAGGGTTCAGGGCGAATCTTTCTATAAGACTTTCGTGTCTTATTTGAATGGTTATGCAAACGCCGAAGGGATTCAAGTGGCGTATCCACGTTCGTCGCCAGATGCGACTAAACCTGATGCCATCTTGGAATGGTTCGTAGAGAACGAACGAACTGTAAGTGGAGTTCCTGTGCATGGTCTGCCACTTCCGCAGATTGGTGCTGCTCTGAAAAATTCATTGCCGTATATAAGTCGACCACCCCGCCCAGATAACCGTGGGGGCAATAACAACCGCGGCGGCCAAGGTGGCGGTGGCGGTCGCCCTCGCAGATAATTACTGGAGTTTGGTTGAAACAGCACCTAGTCCTTGTGTTGTCATTGCACCCAAACCACAGAATTGCGCGTAACTCCACAGAGATGCGAACCACTCTCTGATTAACGCATCAGATTTCTTGTCTACTTGAAAAGCAAAAGTTCCAACTCCGGCGATTTTGTTGTTGAATTCTTGTAGATGCACGCTCGAGATTGAGACCTGCGTTAATGAGATAGCACCGTTGATCTCACGTGACAGGTCGTCAGGAATTTGCATGAAATCATCTGGGGCATATTGATTCCATCGAGTTGCGAGTTGTCGATGCACCAATATTGGGTCTGGTAACGGGTACGACATTCCGGAACGTGAATATGTCATAGGGCTGAGAAGCTCAACTTCAACAGACGAAGCAGGCGGCATGGCGGCTAATTCATCCCACAGCACCTCTGAGATATTGAGCATTGCGTTGTGCAATGGAGTGTCCTTACCGAGATTTGCTTTGCGCCCTTCGTGGCCATTGAGGCGAGCAGAAACCCTCTCGACAACAAGGGGGTCATCGACCAGGGATTGAATTGTGATTTCAATGATTCCCTCGTCTGCGTCATCGACAATCAGGGGCCAAATTGCGAAAGGCTTGGCTTGCTGTTCATGGGCCTCAACACCGCTGTCTTCTATTAAGAAGCAAGCGAGTCGGTGAAGGTCTTTGTACCCGATACCGTTGGGGATGCCTTGGGGGAGGTGGGCACTGATGGTGATAGTCATTGGCACTTGGTCATTCTTTCATGGCCACAGGGGCTATGTATCCGTCATAGAAATATATGAATCACATCTCACAACCAATTAACTTCGCTGACCGCCCATTAACAGTTGCTGCACGCCGGTCGTTAGGCCTCAGGGATGATTTCTTTGGCTCAATTCAGATACAGAGTGGTGAATCTTTATGGCGCTATATGGCGCAGGCCATGGAGGCTGGTGACCGTACGTCTATTCGCCGTATTGCTGGCACTTACCTCTTGCACCCCATGCATGTACCTCTTGGAATAGGCAGAGATCGTCTAATTCTGATGGCAGCGAGTGCTCATGCAGATTACATAGATGTGAAGTTTCTGAAGGACCTCATTCCGTATTTGAATGCAGTACGAGCAGAGATAGATCTAGTTCGCCTCAACGACGCCACGTATGGCTTGCGACCCGAAGGGGCATTAGACAATCCATTTGAAAAGGCAGAAACAAGAATCAATGAAACAATTGCCCATGTACAGCAATTGATGAATGGGAACAGGTACGTGACTGCTTACGTTGTCATGGGTATTGCGTATTTAGGTGATTTACCAATTGTTGATGCAATCTCTGATGCGATGGTTGAATTCAATGTCAGTGATGAGGCTCCGGCGGTGCTCGGAGCTCGGTATCGGCACCTTCACGGTCGCCCAGAATTAGCAGTTGCTCATGTTCAGAAACACCTCAACAAATATGGCCATGCCTGGCTAGAAAACAATATGTGCGCTTCGCTCTGTGACATGGATGAGGTTGATGCTGGACTTGTGCATGCGTGTAGATCATTATCTCTCATGACATTTGGAGATACCCCCAAAGAAAGGAAGAATCGTCTCTACACGTGGCGAACTATTTATCGTCCATTACGACTTCTTGGTTACAACGGTCCACTTCGACTTTCCCAAATGGTTATCAGTGCCAATGAGGAAGATGAGTCTGCAGAAGATGAATTGACATCGGGTTATCAATCTGCAATTGCCGCCGCCTTGATTCTTAAATCTTTAGGTATGCCAGAATTGTCACGTCGCGTCACGCGCCAGATTGCAGCAATTTCTGAACCGTGGGTGGCAGAAGTGCTGGTGAGGATTGACGCGCAAGAACCAGTGGCCAATGTGGAAGAGATAGCCGGTCGCTTACGAGTAGTGCGAGTTGGACAATGAACCCTGTATCTATTGCAGTATCGGTAGCTATTCAAGCAGGACTTCCTGTTGCATTGCGTGGTAAGCCTGGCGTTGGTAAGACTTCCATGATTGAAGGAATCGCGCGTGATCTGAATTTGCATCTTGAAGTTGTGATCGGTTCCTTGCGTGAACCGACAGACTTAGCTGGCCTGCCCATAGTTGGGGACGACAATACGGTCCATCTTTCACCACCACGTTGGGCTGTGAATGCTGCTTCTGCGCCTAATGGATCGTTGGTGTTACTCGACGAATTAACGACTGCGTCACCATCAGTTCAAGCGGCCATGCTACGTGTCATTCGCGAACGAGTTGTGGGTGAACTAGAGATGGGCGACAGTGTGCGCATTGTTGCTGCATACAACGACGCTCGTGATTGCGGCGGTTATGAGCTAGAGCTTCCCATGAGGTCTCGCTTGCTGCACATCAATGTGTCGGCTGACGCCGATGAGTTCATCGATGGTCTTGTAAATGGTTGGCATTCCCCAACGATTAGAACTGAGGTTCTGACGTCACCTGAAAAGCGAGTTTCGAACGCTCGACTTGTTGCAGGGTATTTGAAGGCGCGACCGTCTCTTGTAGAAGCAACGCCCAACGAGTATTCGTCTGGTGGTTACCCATGCCCGCGTACGTGGGAGATGGTGGTAGATGCTCTTACCGCTGCAGACTGTGCTGAAGTAGATGAAGAAGTTCGTTTTATTCTGATTGCTGGTTGCATTGGAGAAGGGGCAGCGACTGAGTTTCTCGCATGGACAACAGCTTTAGACCTTCCCGATCCTAAGGACATTTTGCGTCATCCTGAGAAGTTGAAAGAACACCTTTCGTTGCAACGACCAGATAGAACATTTGTGATTTTGGCTGCAATAGTTGATACTGCAATAGATATCAAAGTTAACGCTGCATGGCAGGCGGGCGTCAAGGTGTTAGCAGCAGCAGTGGATGAAGGTTATGGAGACATCGTTGCGTTTCTTGGACGCAAACTGGTCGAGGCTCGACCAGATGGTGTGGCCTTACCAGCAGAAATGTCACGAATAGCATCCTTCCTTCGTTCGGTATAGGCGTGCCAGTGGCTAATCGCTCCCAGACCGTTTCTGCCGCGACTGCTCAACGCCTGGCTAAGGCACGCCTCAAAGCCCTAGTTAAGGCTCCGTATTATGCACGACTCATGCATTCCTTGACGTATGTATCCACTCCCGGAATCGGGACTATTGGAATTGATGATCGCTTGCGACTGTATGTTGACGAGGCAGCACTGAATGATTGGTCAAACGACGATCTTGCCGTAGTGCTACTTCATGAAGTGAATCACGTGTTGCGTGGTCATAGTAGTCGCTGTGAATTAGTACATGCAGATGCTCGCCGTTGGAACATTGCTGGCGATGCAGAAATAAATGATGATTTAGTTGAAGGTGGTTTTGTTCTACCAGGTGAACCTGTTTTGCCGTCGTCTCTGGGGCTACCGGATAAACAAACTGCTGAGTACTACTACGCAAACATGGAAGTAAGCAGTCAGCCCAATGACAAAATGTGTGGTTCTGGCGCAAATGGTGAGCGCCAGCCATGGGAGTTGGGTGATGACATTTCTGTGTTACCTGGGATGCCCAAACATCGTGTTCGCAGTGCACGGGCAGCAATTGCAGAGGACATAAGAAATGGAAAGTTTCGTGGTTCTGTTCCAGGAAACTTGGGCCGTTGGGCAGAGACTTTTGGTCGGGCGCAAGTTCCGTGGGAACAGGTGCTGCATAATGCCGTGCGTCGCGGAGTTCTTCGACGCATGGGTCAAGTGGATTACACCTGGGCTCGACCTAACCGCAGACACTTTGGAAAGGTGTTGCTTCCGAGTTTGCGTCGGCCACTTTGTGAGATTTCAATCATTATTGACACCTCTGGTTCGATGAGCCAGACAGATCTTGACGCTGCATACACCGAGTCTCGTGGAATCGCAGAGCAGTCATCTGGTGGTCGAGTCACTCTGATCGCATGTGATTCTGAAGCACATGTCATTTCGGAGGGAAGATTGCCGAGGTCGGTTGCATTGACCGGTGGTGGTGGGACTGACATGGGAGCCGCGCTTGAATTGGCTGCACGACAACGCAGAAGTCCAAACGTTGTCATTGTGTTGACAGATGGTGAGACTCCGTGGCCAAATCAATGCCCGGATGGTTTGTTGGATGCATCGATAGTTGTCGCAGTTATCCGTGAGCAAGCAGGTTTTGATATGGGCACTGTTCCGCGCTGGTGTGTTGGTGTAGAGATAAATAGAAGTTGACCTCCCATCTGTGCGCTCTGTGACCATCTAGCCTCACAGCATGCG
>B570J29032_109958789_pt1 | contig 15018 bp, 14 predicted proteins | sample LakMenEpi16Nov12_FD_29032 | JGI IMG/M metagenome (IMG submission 29032)
ACAGGCAAATAATTGCTTAAAACTTCCCTATGTTGAATATGATCCATATTTAAAGGGAATGATCGGTGGTGGCACTGCGCGGCCTGGTTATTATGGTGCTTCATTGCAATATCCTTATAGAAAAGCACCACTTGGAGGATGGCAAATTAATGTTGTGTCATCTTGTTTTTGCAGCACAACGCAACCCGATGAAAACACACAACCAACGGGGGAAATTGGTAATCAAATAATTGTTGGTTTTAATGTTGGACAAAATGCAAATGGATGGTATCTACCATACTATAGACAAAAAATAGGAAGAAATTTCTGGGAATTACAAGATCCGTTACTCGGTGCTTATTTTTATCCAGCAAAAGATGAAAACTTTGTTACTCAAATTGGTGATGATTATTTATTCAATCTAACTGGAGAAATATTCTTCTTCAAACCAGAAGACGAAATTGATAATGAATTTAGTGCAAACCACAGAACAACTTTACAACAAATACCACAACCAGAAGATGACGTTCCCCCATCAGTATTTTATGAGCTTGATTTCGTATCTCAACAAAACGGACTCGGTGGAGCACCAAGAGGAATTTTTGGCAGAAATCTAAGATATAATTTAGATGTATTCAATTCTTCTACGGTTTTCTGGCACCAAGAAAATGGATCTTATGTGAAAACTCTAAAGGAATCAGATAAAGTTGCTGTTCCTATAGTTTATGTTAATTGGTACTCAGCGTTAGGCTCTGATTGTTACGTTAATGGTGGCGCACTTTGTGGATTAGTAACAAATTGTGCGCAGAACGAATGCTGTAATTCTTGCAGTGGAGGTGGAGGTATTAGTCTGTGTACTGGTTCGGGAGGAGATCAAAATGAATGGCAAATTTCCACTGGATTAATTTCATCCTCTCTCATGCAACAACCAGTATCTCCTTTATTAAACGCAGGAGTTTATTCGTTTAATCAAGGTGCTGTTATTAAACAAAAAACTAAAACAGTAAAAATCGAAGAAGGAATTTGTGTAAATATGTTATGTCCAGATTGTGATTTATACGAAAGTTGCTAAATGTCAATTCAATTTAGAACAAGATCCCAAACAGTAATAAATTATGATTCATTTGTAACAAATAATGTTATAACTGGTTGTTGTTTTGTGTTTAATTCTGGTACAAATGAAGTAACACAAAATCCAAACTATACCGCTTCTCAGTGTGCTATGGAAAATGGATATTTTGTTGGTGGGGATTGCCCCGCAGAAAATATAAAACCATCTTCACTTGGCTGCTGTTGTTCTTGTTCTCTAAAAGAAAGCACAGGAAACCCACTACAAACAACTACTCTGTGTGAATGTGAATCTTTAAGCGGAAAATGGACACTTGGTGCCTGTTCAGAAGATAGGGATGAAACATATTATTGTGTAACTGGAACCGAAGAACAATCAAATGTTTTTGATTTTAGAAATAAAAGAGCATGTTGTCACCCAGAATTTAATCCAGATGGAACTGCTTATGCAGAATGCACCGATGTTTGTAGTGAAAAAGAATGCGCCGAAAAAGCAGCATTTCCATATACTTCTACCTTTTATAAAACAGGAAGAAAATGTAATGAAGCCGTTGGGGCTGGTGCGCCAGTTTCGGATGAATGCGCGCTCAGTCAATCAAGCGCAAATATTTTAAATTCATGCAAAAACGGTTTAAATTTATTTTGTTGGAATATAACAACTGGATTTGCCCCTTGGAAATGCGAAACTATTACTCAATTTTTTAATAGGTATTACACTGATGATTTTATTGATGAAATAAATCAAACTGTAGTTAAAGTGAGATCGTCTGGAATAAGAGACACAGCAAATCATTTAATTTTACTTTCTTACAACATTTCACCAGATAGTGAATTGTTTGACACTAGTGTGAATTTAAATGACTATGCAGCAAAAACAAGTAACATCCAACCGATTACGACTAAAAAGATTTGTCCCGGTAGTCTAAATTTTAATGAAGAAGAAATAGATTTAAATACTTCTTTCTCTGGTTATTTTGCCGTTTTGCCCACAGATGGTGTTCCAATTTATTATAGATCACCAAATTATTATGAAGATTTTGGTGGAGATAGAACACTTTCTCCTATTCCACAAATACCGCTTACTTTAAGCATAGATTTAATAGCGACAAATACATTTAGTGCTAGAATCGACACCAGCAATTCAGTTATAATTTATGGTAGATTTTTTAATAGATCTACTGGGCAAAATAAAACTCTAAATGTAACAACTAAACTTAAAAAGTTATATCAACATAATACAGAAAAACAATTATTTGAATCTCTAGATTATTCTACTATGGGATTTGTTGGACAAAAATTAGATAATAGTTTTGATTATTTTTCTCCTTATATCAATGAGATCGATGCGCTAAAAGAGTTTAGAACATTGATTAGATCTTTACCTAGAAAAGAATTTGTGCGAGTATCATTAGGAGCAAATACTTTCTGTGGCATAGAAGAAGATGGAACAATGACTTGCGTTTCATTAAATTCTGATTTAGAATCCTCAGTAAGAATTAATAGAAAGTATAAATTAGTTTCTTGCACTTCATACTTTGGAAATGATGTAAGCAATCCAATGAATCCGATTAATGATTATTGTTTTGCAGTAGATGAAAATAATAGAATAATAAAAATAGCACCAAATTGGGCTGAAACAGATGATCATCCAGATTTTTCTAATACAGATGTTATTTCTCTGTCTTGTATAGATCATCGTTGTTTGGCAGCAGTAGAGCCAGATATCAATGTGTGCAATAAACAAACACTAGGTAGTTGTTGTGTTTGTACTGGTGACACTGATATCACTAATTGTATCGATACTTCTAGAGGAAATTGTGAAACCCTTGGTGGTGATTTTACTTCAGGAGGAAGATGCTGTGGAACTACTATTGAAGAAAATTGTGTGAATTGTTCTACTATTGCAAATTGTGGTGAGGGATTCCCACGATCTCTAACAATAACACAACCAGAGTTGCCATCATCTGATTTGACTTACTATAAAGATGGTTTATATGTTGGAATATTTGAAGTTGGAACACCAATAAATCAAGAAGGTTCTATCGTAAATGGTAATCCATTCACAGGTAAATCATTAAATTATAGACCAGAAGTTTATGGTTATGGCACCACCAAAAAGAAGTGGGCTATAATAGTTGCACCAGACGATGTTGAATTGCCATATTTGTACGATTCAAGAGAGAAGCCAGAAATAATTCAAGGTTCTCTATATGATGGATTGTGGAATACCTACGGAGACAATTTAACATATTATGGTATTCAAAGTAAGTCTATGAATCGAGTTAGAGAAAAATATTACTTATCTGGCTGGTATGTTCCATCGAAGAATGAGTTGGAATTTATTAACAAAAAAATCAATCATGGATTTTTTATACCAGAATTGTTTAGATCTATGAGGAATAATTTGTATCTGAGTTCCACGCCATTCTTTAGCGTTAAATCAGATAACAAATATAATTTAGATAGCCAAGTATTTAATGGCAAATCTTTCATGTACGGACAAAACTTCAACAAGTTAAATTATGGAGATATATACTTAGTACCAAGAACATCTAATATTAATGTTCGTCTTATTAGAAGAATTGAAGTGGAGTAATTATTATGGCTGAAGAATCTTGTTCAAATAAACCAAATCCAATTGAATTTCGTACAGTAGAAGTACCAACAAAAAGTGTCATTTCAAAGAAAATTGGAATGATTCAAAGTTTTGCAATGTCATTAACCTCTCGCGGGTTAAATGAAAAGAAAATTAATAAAGCAACAAAACAACTACGAGTGCTAAGTTGTTTTGGAAATAAACATCTAGATGGTGCATTACCACCATGCGAGCACTTAAAAGAAAGCAAAACAGCAGGACAGTACTTCTGCGGTGGGTGCGGGTGTGGTGATCGTCAAGGAACATGGTTGGTTGCAAATGGTAACGATTACAGCAAACTAGATTATCCAAAGTTAAATTGTCCAATTAATATGCCTGGATTTACTAACTACACTCCAAGTAAACCAGATGAGGCAGTTTCACCAATTACTCGTAAATATTATCTTGAAAACATTGAATTTGAGGAACTAAACAAGGTTCCAGTTACATTACCAGAAATGCCAGATGGAATGAAGAAAGCAATGGAAGAACGCGAACAAAAGATTATGGAACAAAATAAACTGAATTCTCAAAAACTTCAGTAATTTTTAAAGCCATAAATATCTTGTAAGGAGAATTTATGGCAGCACCAAATTCAAGACAAACTTTAATTGAGTATGCTCTGAGACAACTCGGGGCGCCAGTTGTTGATATCAATGTAGATTGGCACCAATGTGAAGATCGTCTAGATGATGCGCTCCAATATTTTTCAGAGAGACACTTCGATGGTGTAGAGAAAGCATATTTTCTTTATGAAATACAGCCTGAAGATATCGAAAACGAATACATCGATACCAATAATTTAGGACCAGTAAATGGTTTTGGTGGTGATGGACCAACTGGAAGAGACATAGTTAGTGTTATTAAAATCTTCCAATTTGGTCCATTCAGTAGCATCTCTATGTTTGATGTTCGATATCAAATGGCATTGACTGATTACTTTGGTATTAACACAAACCTAATGTCGAGCAGAAACATGGGTTTGGCTCAATATGACAGCACAAAGAGATACATCAATATGATTCAAGATCTCTTTCAACCAGAAAAGACAGTTCGTTTCAGTAAGGTAACAAATAAACTCCATATTGAAATGAATTGGAGAGAAGAACTTGCTAGTACCAAAAATATAGTCATAGAAGCATATGTCTCTCTTGATCCTGAAAAGTTCACAGAAATATACAATGATCGTTTATTGAAGAAATATGTCACCGCTTTGATAAAAAGACAATGGGGAATGAACATGTCTAAATTTGGTGGTGTTCAACTTCCCGGTGGTGTAACTCTTCGTGGTCCAGAAATAGTTCAAGAGGCAATGCAGGAAATACAATTAATCGAAACACAAGTTCAATTGGAATACGAACTACCAATTAACTTCATGATGGGTTGAAAATGGCTAAAAATCCCTACTTCAAAGATTACTCTGGAGAACAGAATATCATCGAAGATCTCTCTATTGAGATCATAAAAACGATGGGTAGAGAAATGTTTTATATTCCAAGAGAGCAATATAACGGTATTGCAGAATTCGGAGAAGCAAATTACAAATATACTAAAGTTTTTCCAATTGAAATGTATATTGCTTCTGTTGCCGGATTTGAGGGAGAGGGAGACATAATCTCAAAGTTTGGTTTAGAAGTAAGAGATAAAGTTAACCTAATAGTTTCTAGGAAAAGGTTTGATTCTGAAATATCAGAAAGATATGGCATAACTCGTCCACGCGAGGGAGATCTGATCTTTTTTCCATTAACAAAGGCTTTATTTGAAATTAACTTTGTAGAACACGAAAATCCATTTTACCAAGCAGGAAAACTCTACACATACTTGTTAGTGTGTGAACTCACTACAATCAATGGTGATGAATTTGAAACTGGTAATACTGATATAGATGCAGTCGAAGATGAAATAAAGACAAGCACATATCAAATGACGTTAGGGAATAGAGTCAGCGATGCAGGAAGATATTTCGATGGAGAAATTCTATTCCAAGTTTTAGGAGTCACCAATGGTTCATATGAAAACGCAACAGCAGAGGCGTCTTTAATTCGACACAATCTAGAAGAAAAAACACTAGAAGTAATCGGAATAAGTGGATCTTTTGCTTATGGTTTACAAACAATAAAAGGAACTCGTTCCGGAACAGAATATTATGTGTCTGGCATAACTGGAACAAATATTGTAATTCCAATATCTCCAGCAACTAACAAAACACTGGGAGATAACGATATTATAGAAATCGATAGAAACTTGACTGGAATATATGATTTCACTGATGTAGATCCATTCTCAGAGGGTAATTACTAATGTTTGATTATTTTTACAACGAAACATTAAGAAAATTGACCCTTGCCTTTGGTGGGTTATTTGATGAAATTTACATAGAAAAAAGGACACCAACTGGCACAATGGAAAGAAGCAGAGTTCCATTGACATATTCTAGTAAAGAAAAATTTATTAGAAGACTAAACGAAGCAAGTTCGATTTCAAATAATGTAAAATTGGAAACATATCTTCCAAAAATGTCATTTTCAATGACAGACATGGTTTATGATCCATCAAGAAAAATAAACAAAATAAACAAAAAAATGAAATCAACAGGAACCGGAGAACAGAATAAAACCTATAGAGGGTTCACTGAAGTTCCATACAATGTTCAATTTGAAGTTGGAGTTTATACGAGAAATGTAGAAGACAATCTACAGATAGTCGAACAAATATTGCCTTATTTTTCACCAGAGTTCATAGTTACCTTAAAAATGAACAATCTCGACACCCATGTTGATGTTCCGATTGTTCTAACAGGGGTTCGTTCATCTGACACTTATGATGGTGACTTATTATCAAGAAGAATGGTAACGAGTACTTTGAATTTTGTAGCCAAAGCACATATATTTGGAAAAATACTAGAAGGTGGTTCTGGAATAATCAAAGAAGCATCTGTTAATGTATTTGAGGATGAAGATTTATGAATGAAGAAATCCCCCCAGTGTTTGATTCAATTTCACAAAGTTTGGGTGTTGAGTTTAAATCATCAGAACCCAAGCAAGTATTGGTTCAAAAAACAAAATCAGAAGAAGCACAAGATAAAAAAATAGAATCTGATTTTGAATATGCTAGAACCAACATGAAACAGTTGATTGAAAAGGGAATGGCAAGTTTAGAAAATGCTATTTCTCTTGCTGAAAGCCTAGATTCACCTAGAGGATTTGAAGTTGTTTCTACATTTGCTAAACAATTAGCAGAGATGAATAAAGATCTTATGGATCTACATCAGCAGAAAAAAGATGCTCAAAAAGAAAACATTACAGTAAAAAACAACACCACAAATGCAATTTATGTTGGTTCAACAAGTGATCTTCAGGATCTTGTAAATAAAGACCGAAGTAGAAAGAAAGCATTAAACGATGGGGAAGCCACAGGATAAAAGTTATCTGGGTAACCCAAACCTAAAGGGTCCCGGTGTAAAAATTGAATTCACAAAAGAACAGGTCGAAGAGTATGTAAAATGTGCTAACGATCCCGTCTACTTTATTAAAAATTACATAAAGATTGTAACTCTAGATAAAGGTCTTGTTCCGTTTGAACTGTATGATTATCAGGAAGAAATGGTAAAACAATTCCATGATAATCGATATATTATTGCAAAACTACCAAGACAGTCTGGAAAGTCTACAACAGTAATTGGTTATATTCTTCACTATATTTTGTTCAACCAAAATATGAGTGTTGCAATACTTGCAAATAAACAATCAACCGCAAGAGAGATGCTTTCTAGATTAAAGTTGGCATACGAATATTTGCCAAAATGGATTCAGCAAGGAATTCTTGAATGGAATAAAGGTTCTATTCAATTAGAAAATGGATCAAAGATCCTAGCATCATCTACCTCTGCATCTGCGGTCCGTGGTGGATCTTTTAACATGTTGTTTCTTGACGAATTTGCGTTCGTCCCGCAAAACATTGCAGAAGAATTCTTTAGTTCCGTGTTTCCTACAATTACATCGGGTGTAAGCACAAAGGTATTGATTATTTCAACACCAAATGGTTTAAATATGTTTTATAAGTTGTGGAAAGGTGCAACAAGAAAGGCTGGAGATCCCACAAAGAATGAATATGTTCCCATAGAAGTTCACTGGTCTCAAGTTCCTATTACAGCAGGAGGAAGACTTAGAGATCAAAAGTGGAAAGAGGAAATGATCAAACAGACATCGGAAAAGCAGTTCGAATCCGAGTTTGAATGTAATTTTCTTGGTTCTTCTAATACTCTAATATCTACCGCAAAATTAAATGCAATGACATGGGCAGAACCAATATTAGTAACAAAAGAAGGGTTAACTGTCTATGAAGAACCAAAAGAAGATCATTTGTATTTCATAACCGTAGATACAGCGAGAGGACAAGGAAAGGATTATAGTGCTTTCACTGTAATTGATGCGACATCTTCTCCCTATAAAATGGTATGTAAGTTCAGAAACAATCTTATATCACCTATGTTATTTCCCACAGTAATAGAAAAAGTAGGTTACAAATATAACAAAGCATATGTCTTTGTAGAAATAAATGATATTGGTGGTCAAGTTGCAGATATTCTTCATAGCGAATTAGAGTATGAACATATTCTAATGACAAGCATGAAAGGCAGAAAAGGACAAGTTGTTTCGGGTGGGTTTGGAAAGGGAGAGAGCGTGTTTGGTGTCCGAACAACTAGTCAAGTAAAAAGAGTTGGGTGTTCTGTTCTTAAAAACTTAATAGAACAAGATAAATTGATTCTCGAAGATTACGACATTTTGACAGAATTAATGTCTTTTGTTAGCAAAGCACAAAGTTATTCCGCCGAGGATGGTCATACAGATGACTTGGTAATGTCTTTGGTTCTGTTTTCTTGGTTAACCAGACAGCCATATTTTAAAGAAATTACCAATTTAGACACCAGATTGGCACTATTTAAGAACGAAATTAAACAATTAGAAGACGATTTATCTCCATTTGGTTTTATTTCTTCCTACGAGGAAGATGATCTTAAATCATTTTCCGATGGAAATGATTATTGGACGCAGGAACCCCCAAAACATTGGTTTTCATAAATAAAACCAGTAAGGCATCTCTAGGAGATTAAAATGACACGACCAAATGTAACAGTTACAGTTGTAGACAATTCCTTCATCGTTCCGGGTTCAGAAGGTGGCAGTCCACATGCATCAGGAATGCTAAGTTTAACCACCCCAAGTTTAGTTGAAATCTTTGGAACTACTTTGGACAAAGATAACAATTATATGACGCTCTCTTCGTTAGGTGAGTGGGTAACTTTATTAAATGGCACAACCTATGGTGGTGTAACTGGCTCTGGTCCAACCGGAGCGTGGAAAACCGACTGGTACTCCGCATATAATTATCTGAGTTATGGTGGAATTCTAAGAATTGCAGAGGATGAAACTGCATTTTATGATTCTAGCATTCCATTAGATACCATTTTCACCAGTTCTTTAACTCAAACACAGTTAACTAAAGTTGAACTAGTGCGAGATCAACGAGAAGATATTATCGCTATAATTGGAGTAACATACGCCGGATATACTGGTGGAAGCGTTCCATCTGGTGCCACTCTTTTTCCAAATCCAAGTGCAAGTGAAAGATCATTTGTAGTTGGTGGCGAAAAAGTTATGTTGGGTCTTTCTAATCAAACTGTTACAACTAACTTTGTAGATGTTCCTCTTGCATCTGATGTCGCTGGTTGTTTTGCAAGAACCGATAGGGTAAGTGAGCCTTGGTTCTCCCCCGCAGGCACAACCAGAGGAAGAATCCTAAATGTCGTTAGACTTAAGAAAAACCCAAACAACACAGAACAAGATAACCTATATGCGGTTGATGTAAACCCAGTAATAGGAATCCCCGGAGAAGGAACATTCCTATTTGGCGATAAAACCAAAGAATCTGATGATACATCTACTTTGACTAGAGTAAATGTTGTTCGATTGATTAATTATATCAAAAGAGTTCTTGGAAATACCGCAAGAGGAGTTCTATTTGAAGTAAACGATGAAACTACTCGTTCGCAGTTTAGAAATGCTGCAAGTGGATTCTTACAAAGAATTCTTGAGGGAAGAGGATTGGTTGAATATAAAGTAGTTTGTGACGAAACAAATAATCCAGGCACTGTAGTTGATGCAAATCAATTTGTTGCCGACATCTTTATTAAACCAACTAAGTCTATTAACTTTGTAAGAATTATTATTACCAATGTAAATACTGATGTGGAACTATAATAAATATAAACACATAGGAGAATTCTAATGTCAAGCATTCACTCAATTTCCACATTCATTAATCAATTTCAAGGTGGTACTAGACCTAATCGTTTTAGAATTAGCGGCAATGCCCCAGATATAGGTGATTTGTTTGGTCCAGAAGGAATATATTGTATGGCATCTGCTCTTCCGGAAAGTAATGTCGGAATAATTCCTATTCCATTTAGAGGAAGAATTTATAAATTTCCAGGCGACCGTTCATATAATGAATGGACAGTAACACTTTTAGACGATAACGGAATTGGTTTATGGCAAGCATGGCATCTTTGGTCTGAAAAATTTAATAGCCATGTTGACAACTTAGCAGATGATAGAGTACATCAACCAAATTTCTGCACCATAACAGTGGAACACCTTGATCATCAAACCGATACTGCAATAAAAACCATACAATTACAAAATGCATGGCCAGTACAGGTTGGTCCTGTTCAATTGGATATGGGAGCAGCAAATCAATTAACACAATTCCAAGTTCAAATTGCTTATAGTCATTATACTGGTATTGATCTGGCTCAAAGCGCAATATAACGCAGTAAAAATGGTTGGGTAAAATAGAAAGAATAAATACATTATGGCACTAACTGATATATTTGGTTTTAGTTTTGGAAAGAAGAAAGAACAGGAACCCAATCTAGAATCTACTCAGATTCCAGTAACTCCTGAACCATACGACGGAACATATACATTTGAAACCGGAGGAGTCTTTGGCACATCCATTGACTTCTCCGGTTCTATTAGGGATGAAAACCAACTAATAAATCAGTATAGAGGAATGGCTCTACATCCAGAAGTTGATGCGGCAATTGAAGACATTGTAAATGAATCTATAGTTCCCGGAGAAGACAGAAAACCAATAAAACTTAATTTGGATTATGTTAATCTTCCGGACTCAATTAAAACAAAAATTTACTTTGAATACAACAACATACTAAAACTATTAGATTTTACGAATAAGTGCCATGAAATATTCCGTCGTTGGTATGTTGACAGCAAAATTTATTACTATAAAGAAATAGATAAACAAAATCCCCAAAAAGGTTTAATTTCTTTAATACCAATAGATCCAGTAAAGATCAAAAAGGTAAGAAAAGTAGAAAAAGATAAAGCAAGAGTGTCTAATGGACAAATCATTCCTTTCGTCAAAAAGATAGAGGAATATTATGTCTATGCTGATACAGACAAAGAGGCTTTATATCCAACAACACCAGCAGGATATAAGTTCACTTTAGATTCTGTTTCCTATTCCCATTCCGGCAACATCGATGCAGTAACAAAAAGAGTGGTTGGCTATCTTCAAAAAGCAATTCGTCCTCTGAACATGTTACGACAAATTGAAGATGCCGTTGTCATTTATAGAATATCCAGAGCACCAGAACGAAGAATATTCTATGTCGATGTTGGTAATTTACCAAAACAAAAGGCTGAACAATATCTCCGAGAAATAATGAATCGCTATCGTAACAAAATAACATACGATTCAGCAACTGGTCAAATTCGGGATGACAGAAATCACATGCATATGTTAGAAGATTTCTGGATGCCAAGAAGAGAGGGTGGTAGAGGAACTGAAATAACCACCCTAGATGGTGGGCAAAACCTTGGAGAAATGGAAGATGTTCTATATCTCCAGAAGAAATTATACAGAGCATTAAATGTTCCAATTTCCAGACTAGAATCTGAAACCGGATTCAACATGGGTCGTTCTGCTGAAATTACAAGAGATGAAATCAAATTCTATAAATTCATTGAACGACTAAGACTTCGATTTTCTAGCCTATTAACTGATCTTCTAAAGTCACAATTGATTCTTAAAGGAATCATGACAGAAGATGAGTGGAATAAAATTCAACAAGATATTGCGTATAAGTTCAATAAAGATTCTTACTTTAATGAATTAAAAGAGAATGATATTCTTCGTGACCGCATGGATATGCTAAATACTTTGTCGGCTTTTGTTGGAAGATACTATTCTGATGAGTTCATTCGAAAGAATATCTTAAAGCAAACCGACGAAGAAATTATTGAAATTAATGGTCAAATTGCTAAAGAACAACAAGAAGCATTGATTAAGAGCGTAGAACAACAACAACAAATGTTAGCACTTGGGTTAGAACCACAACCAGAAGAAGGCGAACAGCAACAATGACACTAAGACGGGAGTTTCAGGCACTACTAGCAGAAGATAAAGATTCTTTCAAAAAAGAATTAAATTCTCTAATTGCAACTAAACTCACTGAAACTGTCGCCAAAAAATATATGGAACAGTGCTCAAAGTTGTTTGAAAGTATAAAAGTAAAACCAAAAAACACACAAAAAAACGATATTCAACTTGAAAGCACTCAGATTGAATATATGCCAATTCAAGAAGTTAATAATGCGATAAACACCAATAGAACAAATTGGATTACCGCGAAAGATGGTTCCCAACTGGAATTGACCCCCACTATGGCTAAGTATTTGGCAGAACTTTACAAAACTCTAAATACTTCACATAAGGACAAATTAATAAACCTAATTCTTGAATCTGATCATAGTTTCAAGAAAGCAGTAAAAACTGCGGAAAAATTATACCGGAGATAAAAATGGACACCAACGATCTAATCAAAAATGTAATTCAAGAAAATGTTGTAGAAACCAAAAAACTTGCACACGAACTATTAATGCAAAAGTTGTCTGAACGACTTCAGCAAAAGTTCGATGAATATGCGCCAAACACATTCCTTGACGAAGAATCCGTTGAAGAATCAGATGAAGACTCAAGCGAAGAGTTAGATGAAAATCTTTATAGAAATGAATTGACTTCTTTACTTGAGAAGAAGAAGCACAAAAAAGAGGAAGAGAAAGAAGAAGAGGAAGAAGAAGAGGAAGAAGAAGAGGAAGAAATGGGCGAAGACGGTCTTGTCTATGAATACGGAGAAGACGAAGAAGACGAAGAAGAGGAAGAAATGGGCGAAGACGGTCTTGTCTATGAAGACGAAGGCTGTGAAAATTGTGGTGAAAACGAAGCAGAAGAAATGAATAAAAAGGCATTTGGTATGTCTGGTATTAGTGAAGAATTAAAGGGAAAGCAGCACAAACTTGATGTTGCAGAACCAAAAGGAAAACTAACTGCTGCTGATTTTAAAAAGTTAAGAAATAAGAAAAAATAAAATGAAACTTATTACAGAAACCATTGAAGAAATTAATTATCTCGTAGAAGGAACTGACGATAAAAAGTCTCTCTTTATTGAGGGAGTCTTCATGGTTTCTGATGAGGTAAACCGTAATGGAAGAGTATATCCATACGAAACACTGAATAAAGAAGTGGGAAGATATATCACCGAGTTTGTGCATTGCAATCGTGCATTTGGTGAACTAGGACACCCAACAGGTCCAACAATCAATTTGGATCGCGTTAGTCACCGAATAGTCATGTTAGAATTCCGTAAAAATAAGGTTTACGGAAAGGCAAAAATAATGGAAAGCACTCCAATGGGTAAAATTGCAGGAGAACTCATTCGTGAGGGAGCCAAATTAGGAGTTAGTTCCAGAGCAATGGGATCACTTGTTGAGCAAAATGGAAAAAAGATTGTTCAAGGTGATTTAATGCTTTCTGCGGTGGATATAGTAGCAGACCCATCTGCTCCCGGTGCATTCGTTAACGGAATCATGGAAGGAAAAGAATGGGTTTGGAACAATGGATCTTGGTTAGAAAAAGATTTAGTAGAAGCAAAGAAACAATTGTCCAAAGGTTCTACAAAGAAAATAGAAAAAAAGGCATTAACTTTGTTTGAACAATTCTTGAGAAAATTATAATGCTTTCTTTTAAATCATACCTACAACTCATAAACGAGCAACAGGATGATATGTCTGGATGGACAACCCACACGGGACCGGACGGCAGAACTATAAAATTGCCTCCTAAAACAAGAGTCTTGGGCGGAGGTAAATTTCAAAATAGCGGTGTGATTCAAAGTTTTGATCAGATATACCAAGCACAAAATAAACAATCTTCTTCAACTCCTTCACCACAACCAACTATTACTAGGGATGGTCCTGAAGAGCCAGATCTAAGTACCGTAGACACAAGTGACCGCGATTTTCAAACACCGGCAGCAGAAAGACAGGAAAGAGCAAAACAAAAACTAGCCGCATTACGCGCTGGTAGAGGAGAACGCTTAGTTAAAAAAATACCCGGTGTTATAGGTGCGGCGAGAGGAATCTACTACAGAGGAAATAACCGAGAAGCGGCAATTGTGCCAGTGGTTAAAGGCATTCAAAGTATAGGAAGATATAGTTCTAATGTGACTGGTGGAAGAACAGTTGCAGATTTGTCTGCAACTAGTGCAAGATCTGTTGGATCAATGGTTAACAGATTAAATCCATGGTCATCAAGACTACAAAGCGGACAACCAAAAGTATCTAAATTTACTCCGACAAATCAATCTACATTAATACCATCCACAGAGCAGCAACTGCCTAAACAACAGGTTCCACCTATGACACGATCTGCTGCAATAGCAGGTGAACCCCCTACGCCATTAAGTCCAAATACCATAGCAAGAGTAAAGGCTGCCGCAAGGAATGTTGGAGTAAGTGATGTTACAATATGGCAATAATGTGACCAACACTTAAGCCTTAAAAATCAATTTTTACTAAATAACAATAGTTCTATACAGAGGACAGAAAACATATGCAAAAACAATCATCTATGCCAACACATGCTGCCAACGGTGCTGCTCCACAAACAGCCGACGGCAAAACAGTACAATGGGACCCATTCCAAAATTGGAATGCTGAAGGTTCATCCGCTAAAAACATGGGAACTCTCCGACCTGGTAGTGTACCTCCCGGTCCACAAGGAGAGGGTTCTGCTCCAGCCAAGAAGAGCGAAGAAGAGTCGGGCGAAGAGGAAGAAAAAGTTTCTATGGAGGAACACCTTGAAGCACTCTTTAATGGCGAAACTCTAACTGAAGAGTTCATGAACAAAGCCAAAACAATCTTTGAAGCAGCAGTCACCGAACGAGTAAACGAACTCAAAGAACAAGTTCTTTC
>B570J29032_109958783_pt1 | contig 14984 bp, 6 predicted proteins | sample LakMenEpi16Nov12_FD_29032 | JGI IMG/M metagenome (IMG submission 29032)
CAAGACCGACCCATACACGTTGTCATTGGCGCTGTCCGAGTCCAACCGCCGTAAGCAGATGCGTCAAGGTGCGCAGATGGAACAGAAGCCGCAACCCAAAGTGGTTGACCAAGAGTTGGCACAGATGGGCGCACCAGCTATGCCCCCACAAGGCATGCCGCCCCAGCAGCTTCCCGAAAACGTCGGTATTGGCCAACTCCCAGCGCCCAACATGCAGCGCATGGCCGAGGGCGGCATCGTTGCGTTTGAAGAAGGCGGAGAAGTTCCTCGGTTCCAAGTTGGGGGCCAGCCGCAGGGGTACTCACACGGTATGGTTGACCCCAGCGGACTTTTTGGTGTAAACCCGGAATCTTTGGCCTATGACCAAGCACGAGTTGAAGAAATTCTTGCGCGTAGAAAAGCTGCGGAGAGAGCGGCCCAAATCAAGTTTCTTGAAACTGCCGCACCCGATATTGCACAAAGAATGAAACAAGAAGACGCGGCGCGTGTTCAACAATCCGCTGCTCCTGCTCCTGCTCCTGCTCCTGCTCCTGCTCCTGCTCCTGCTCCTGCTCCTGCTCCTGCTCCTGCTCCTAGTGGTCAAGGGATAAAACCCGGTGGCGGTCAGGGGATAAATCCTGCTGCTGGCGGACAAGGATTTCCTTCTATACAGAAACCGCGTGTTCCCGAACTTGCGCCAGAAATAAAAGCACTAAACACCAACATGCCCACAGCACGGCAGGCGCAGGGTATTGCGGCGCAGTTCTTGGATGAAGAAAAGTACGAGCAACAACTTAAAGACTTCACAAACGAAGAAGCTGCGGCCATTGCCGAACGACGCGGCAAACTTGAAAAATCTTTGAAGGATATGCCCGAGCGGTACAAAGATTATGAGGGACGACTCAAAGCCCAAGAGAAAGAAGCCGAAGGCGACAAAGAAAAACTGACGGGCATGAGCTTTTTGGAAGCTGGCTTGGCCGTGCTCAGTGGCGAATCCCCCAACGCGTTTGTTAACTTGGGCCGTGCAAAAGAAGGCGTCAAGACATACAACGAGGGTATCAAGGACATTAAGCGTTCTGCGCGTGAGCGTGACAAAGCGTTTGGTGATATTGAAAACGCCCGCCAAGCACAGGCAGAAGGCAAGATTGACACAATGAACCGCTTTGAGGACAGTGCAGCAAAAAGCATGTCTGATTCAAAACGCTTTGCCATGTCGGGACTGCAATCGTTGGGCATGAAAGGTGCCGAGATGCGCGCCAACGCGTGGAACAGTATGACCAATAACGCATATGCCAACCAACGGACGGTTGCCGAAGCCGCTGGCAGGATGCAAACCACCGATCTTTCGGGCCAGTACGGCTTGGCCGCGGCACAGACGCAGGTTGAGGGCGCAAAGGCCGTAGCAAACATAAGGGCTGCAACTGATCGAGAAACCACAAACGCACTGCGTCAAGGACAGCTTAACTTGGCCACGCAAAAAGCAATTGACGACGCGCTAGCAAAATGGGCCAAAGACAACCGATATACGCCAGATGACGAGAAGTACCAAGAAAAACGGCGTGAGTTGATCCGCGTTTACACCGCAGCCAACCCAGGTATGGCACAATCAGGGCGTGCTCCCGGAGGCGGGGCCGATCCTTTGGGAATTAGATAGCAATGGCCACACTAGCTGAAATTCGTGAGCAGTATCCACAGTACTCTGATCTGTCTGATGCGGCGCTTGCGGATGCGCTATATGGAAAATTCTATTCCGACATCTCTCGCAAAGAGTTTGATGCCAAGCTGGGGTTAAAGACTGGCCCCCGTCAAACACCCATTGGTGGTATTGCTGGCGCTTTAGGCATGGGGGTCGAAGCCCCCATCTCCTCGGTACGCACAGGCCTTGAGTCTTTGCTTGGCGGTAACGCTGCCGTTGAGGCGGGGCTTGGCCGCAGAGAAAAACTGGGTGAGAAGTACGCCGAGCAGCCTGGGTTTGAACAGGTCAAGAAGGCGTATGAAGAGCGCGGTATCTTCCCCGCGATTGGCGAATACATCAGCCAAGTCCCTGCTGCATTGGCAGAGCAAACCCCCCAGATGGCAGCAACCATTGGGGCAGCGCGTGTGGGCGGCGCATTTGGCGGTCTACCCGGAGCAATTACTGGTGCCGTCGCCCCGTCTTTTACCCAGATGTACGGCGGTTTCTTAGAGCGCCAAGCCGAAGAACAAAAAGCCCGTGGCGAACCTGTGGATGTCAACCGCTTAACTGCGGCGTTGTCCGCAGTCCCCGCCGCTGCGTTGGATGTAGCCGCCACCTTCATCCCCTTGGGACGGTCGTTGGCAGGTGCAGTATTTGGCAAAAACGTCGAGCGCATGCTGGCCAAAGGCGCAGAAAAAGGCGCGGAAAACTTGGCCAAAGAAAGTTTGGTCAAGAGTTTGGCCAAGGGCACCGCAGTTGGTGCATTGGCGGAAATCCCGACCGAAGTTGCGCAGCAAATGATCGAACGCGCTCAGGCCGGGCTGTCTTTGGTTGACCAAGACGCACTGACTGAGTATGGGCAGACGGCGTTCCAGGTCTCCAAACTGGCCCCGTTTGGTGCCGCAGGGCGGTTGTACGAGAAGGGTGCGGCCAAAGACATCGTGGCCGAGCGCCAACGCACAGAAGAAGCCGCTGCCGTGGCCCAGCAAGAGCAGGTCAAAGCGCAGCAAGAAGCCGAACAAACGGAGTACCGCAAAACTGACGAGTACCTGGACACCCTTGAGCAGCGCTACGGCACATTCATTGCGCAGATGAAAACGCTGGACGACAAGCTCAAAGTCAAGCCAGCCAAAGGCGATCTGGTTGCCCAGGCCGACAACGAAGAAGCGCGTACCGCACGCAAAGAACTGGTCAACTCTGATGAAACCCGCGCACTGGTGGATGAGTACCGCCAGCCTGGAGTACGTGAGCGCTTACAAGCGCGGCAAGAGCAGCGCCAGCTTGAACAGCAAACCCGTGAGGGCATGCAAACCAAGGGTGCCCAGGCCCAGTTATTTGAAGCTCCCGAAGTCAAAGACCGGTCGCCTTTGGCCCAGATTCAGGCTTTAGCGCCGCGCATCCAGGCTTTGGACACCCAGATTGCTGCTGCACAAAAAACAGGCAACATGCAGCAAGTTGCAGAACTTGGCAACCAGCGTAATCAATTGCAGGAATCTTTGGCTCCGTTGCTCCCCAGCCGTGCGGATTTGACCAGCGCCCAGACAGGGCTTGAGCGTTTCTTAAAAGACGCGCAAGACAAGATGGTCAACGCGACCAGCACACAAGACGTTGAGCGCCATGCCAACACGGTAATGCAGCACAAGGCGGCGTTGGAACAACTGCAAGCCTATGAGCCGTTTGTGGAAGCTGCTCCTGCGGGACTGGATAAAGACAAAGCCAAACTTAAAAAGCTGACAGCAGACCTCGATGCTGCCCGCCAGTTGGGGGACGCTGAACGCGTGCTGAAGCTGGCCCCGCAGATAAGAGACCTTGAATCGCGTATTGGCCCTGAGTTGTTTACTGAGGGTGCTAAAAAGCAGCGTGTCACTGAGGCAGGTGAAGTTTCATACAAGCCCGAGCAAGCAGATTTGTTTGGCTTTGAGTATCCTGAAATTACCGTGGACAAAGCACTTGCTGAAGCCATGGCGCAGGGGCGTGAGCAATCTGCTGCTGGCCGCAAAAAAGTAGAAGCCGAGCTGCAAGCGTTTGAACGCATGACACAACGGCGTGGGCAAAGCCCTGCGCAGCAAGCACTGGCACAGTTGCGCTTAGAAGAAGCAAAGAAGCTGCGTGATAGTTTTGCAAAAAAAGAGCAAGACTGGGCCAAGCTTGAAAAAGAACCTGACAACTTGCGCTACCAGGATGACAGGGACAAGCAGTACCGCGAACTCAGCAAACGTGTCAGAGAACTTGAAGCGGAGCTTGAACAAGCGCCTGTTGATCTGTCAATTGTTGCCGACGACAAAGCGTTTTTAAGCAACCTTGGAGCTATCAAGAACCGGGCACTGGGAATAACACCCCCCACGCCTGCTGGCGCGGTACCCAAAAAAGAATTTCCACAAAATGTGTACGGCCAGTCGTTGCTCAAAATTCAAGAGCAACTGGACGCGGCCAAAGGGCAGAAGAAAGCCAAGATTAAGAAGCTGTACGACATTCTGACGGCAGGACTGACTGAGCCAGAGATTGCAAAGCTCATTGAAGAGAGCACACCCGAAGCCGCGCCGGGGATGCGCGTTAAGTCTGACGTAGCCAAAGAGTTGGAGACGGCCAGGGAATCGTTGGCAGATGTAGAAAAGCGCATAGCCATTGGTGAGAAGCGCCGCCGTGCTGCTCCCGAACAATCTCTGGAAGATTTAACTGACGAGCGCGTTGCCGACTTGTTGGATCGTTTATTGCCGGGTGCACTGAAGACCGAAGAAGGCAAAACCAGAACAGTAAGTTTTGAAACTGTTGACGGCGAACGTAGAAGCATTGCGGCGCCCAAATCCACACTTCAAAAAGCGCAGAAAGCTAAAGAGCTTCCCATTGAGTCGGCACAAAGACTCGCTCAAGAACTGCGGGATAACGAACGGTTGCTCGCGTCACTTAACGACCAAATCAAACGGGCGGGCAAACCCAAAGGCGAAAAACTCAACGCACTGAATGCGCTCAAAGAGCAACGCAGCTTTCTTCAAAAAGAAAACGACAATTTGCGCAAAGCCTACGACCGCTTGGTGTCGTTGGAACAACCCGCGTACAAAGCCAAAGAACAAGAACCCACTACTGGGGATTTGTTTGGCCCGTTGGAAGAAGCGCGAAAAGAATTAGGCCCACAAGAAAAGCGTTTGCAACGGTTGATGGACGAGCGCGATGCGTTGGTTGCAGAACAAAACCGCAGAAACCAAACGGCCAGCACCCCGCAGTTGCAAGAACTGCTGGATAAATTTTCTAAGTTGCCAACCGGGCGGCTTAAAGAACTGGACAAGCAGATAGACGACCTGGCTGAACAACTTGGCCGCACCGAGGGGCGTGTGAATGAGCGCTACGCCGCGTTTGCGCAAGCACGCGAGGCCGAGCGAGTGGCGGATGCTACCGAGGAGTCCGTGCCCACATTGGAGCAGTTCATTGACCGTTTGCGCAAGCAAGGGTCTTTAATGACCGACGACCAGTTGCAGAATCTTTACTGGTCTAACCGAGCAAAGCGCGATGATGCGCTGAACACCACGGGCACGGATGTTCCTGACCAGAGAACACTGCCGCAGTTTGGCTTGGCGCAGTACGTTAAAGTCAAGCAAGAAGTTCCAAAAGATGAGTTGGACGCAGCCCGTACCAAGTACGTGGATACGCAGAACCTGATTGAGAGTTTGCGCAAAGCGCTGTCTGCCACTGACAGCGACGGTGGTAAAGCGCTGCGTGACTTGGCCACAAAGCTACAAACCACTTACGAAAACAAAACGCAGGTTTTTGGCGGCGCTACAGCAGGGTTTAAACAAGCGGCTGCACCCTACACAAACGATCGTCAACGGGCTTATTACGAAGCAATTCCAGCACAGGTTAAAAAGCTGCTCAACATGGCCAACATGGCCCAGGCAGCTAAAAAGACCACGGGCAACATCCCCAAAGAACTGCAAGTGCGTCTGGAAAAAGCACAGGAAGAACAGACCCGCGCTAAAGAAAAGCTGGATGTGTTGGAAAAGCGCCAACGAGCATACGAGCAACAACAAGACGTTATTACTGGCGCAACCCCTGGACAGCGCGAAGCGGGTCGTTTGATGGCAGGCGCAGGGTATCGCACTGCTGCGGGTAAGTTACGCACAAAGCCCACGAAAAAAGCAAGTTGGGGAATCGAGTCTGTCCCCAAAACAAAAGAAGCCAAGCCTTCGGAAGTTGCCAAAGCTGCGGCAGAAATGGCCCGTGCAGCAAACTTGGTCAAAGCGGCTGATCGGTTAGCCAAACCCACAAATGTTACCGTTGCTGACGACATTGATGAGTTGCGGCAGCAGCTTGCCCGTGCACAAAAAGCGGCTGCGGGGGATACGGACAAAGACAATCCCGCTGTAAGAGAGCGCAATCGACTGGCGCAACAATTGGCGGACTCTATAAAACGCACGCCTTCTATTCCAAACGTTATTGTTGAGTCCCAAAAGAAACTGGACATGCTCAGTAGCGCCGTCAAAGCGTTAGACCCTGCGGCCAACGGCACATTTGCTCCCGAAAAGACCGTTGACGTTATGCTGGAGATGGAACGACTGCAAGCCGAACTGGGCGAGTACGTTTATCGCGGCGGTAAATTAACCGAGCAGCAGCTTTCGGGCGCAGAGGCAGCAGAAGCAACGGCCAAACTCATTCAGACAAAGGGCGCAGACACACCTGCTGCCCTGGCTAGAACCGCCAAAGACTATGAGTTGGCGGTAAACCGTGTTGATTCCCAGCTTACAGAGTTGCGCAAGTCCCTTGACAAAATCAAAGCTGAGTTTGAAACGGTTGCCAAAAACGAAACAACGGTTGACGGCGAAACCGCAAGAAAAGCCCCAGTGGTTGTTGAGGCAAAACTTGCTGAGCTTATCGAAAAAGCTACGCCTGTGGATGCTGCGCACACCAAAGCAGTGGCGCTGTACAAAGTGGCGCGTCGTGATTTGCTCATGTTTCAGTACGAGATGGGCAAAGGGGTGCGACAGCAGTACGCAGATGCCGTGGCTGCGTTACAGGCGGAAACTGAGCGCCAAGCAAAAGACCCTGCGTTGGCAGCGGTTGCAAAACGCAACGAATCAAATGCCGCTGTGTTGGCACAACTGCAAGAGCGGCTGGCCAAATCCCAAGCCAACTTGGAAAAAGCAAGGGCCAAAGAACGCGCTACCCCGGCGCCAGACAATCGGACTGCCGAACAAAAAGCCGACGACGAACGTCAAGATCGTTTAGAGCAACTCTTAAAAGCCCCGTCAGCCGAATTGGCCGCGCTGCCCGGCACGCGTATCGAAGTGGACACCACCGGGCAGTTGGCACAGGCCGTGCAAAACAACGCCAAGCGCATGCTTGGTTTGTCGCAAGCGGCGTTGGAAAAAGCCGTTGCCAAAAATGACGTTGCCGCAGTACAAAAAGCAACTGCCGATGTTCAACGCTACGAGAAAGAACTGGCCCAGGCACTTCCTGCTGGGGAGCGCGTTACAACTGCGGTGGGAGAAGCGGCGGCGGTTGGAACGCCCGGCACGCAACCTGTCGTTGCAGGCACGCGGCTTGGCGCACGCAAAGTGGGGCCGCTTGTTCGCCAAGCCCAAAGGCCCCCAGGACAGATGCTCACAGGTTCTGGGCTGGATGTTAAGCAGGGAAGCCAGAATCCGCCAAGGCAGGCTGGAGCTGTTCGACTGCGCAGCTATGACCTGTCTCCTGAAGCGGCCAATGCAATCAGTTTGGCTACGCTGAACAAGCAAGTGAGAGCCGCAGAAGGCGACCGCAAAGCCGAGTTACAAGCGCAGTACGCGCTGCAAACTGAGGGGCTCACCAAAGAGCAGATTGCGGAACGGCTTGCAGAAGGCAAGCGTTTGATTGGCAGCGACGAGTCCATGGCGCTGATTGCACAACGCGAAAACTTGCGCCAAGCAACTGCCGATTTGAATAAAGCCCGCACCGAACTTAACGCAGCAGAAACCGCTGCGGAGAAAAGCGGGGTTAAGGATAGCCCCGCTGTGATGGTGGCGCAAGATGCTTTAGATCAGGCAAGCAACACCATAGAGATGCTGGAAAAACGCATCTCCCGCATGCGGGAAGCGGAGCAAGCCAGCAAACAAAAACGCCGCACAGGCGCAACGGCGGAGCAAGAGGCCGACAGCGCCGTTGAAGAGGACGTTGATAAAAACGCGCCAGTTACGCGTTCCCAAAAAGCTGTAGGCGATTTCTACTTTGACGAAGGCGATGTGGCTCCTACCCAGTACAAGACTGCGTTGGGTACGCAGTTGTCTGACCGCGCCATTGAAGAAATCAACGATGGCAGTTTGATCTACGCGCTAAACGATGTGGCCAAGAACGGCGCAACGCCGCTGTTGCGTGAGAACGCAGCCAAAGTGGCGCAGTTTGTTCGACAGACCAAAGTTCAGGTTGTCAGCAGCATCACCATTGACGGCAAGCAATACCCTGCGGCGTATGACCCGGCTACTAACACGGTGCTGTTGACCCAGGCAGGCATGACACAAGAAGACCTTGTGCACGAAGTTACCCACGCCGCCACCATGCGCGTGATCGAAATGCCGGAGAAAGACCTGACGCCCTTGCAGCGCCAAGCCAAGCGCGAACTGGAGGCCATGCTCAAGGCCATCAAAGGCGATAAAAAGTTTGAAGGCGAGTATGCAACCGCAGACCTGAAAGAGTTTGTGTCGGAAGCGCAGTCCAACGACGACCTGCGCACAAAGATGGAGCAAAAGCCTTGGTTCCGTGGCAACATGCTGGTGCGTGCAATACGGCGTTTCTTGAATTTGATTGGCTTTGATACGCAAGAGTTGATGACGACGCGGGCGCAAGAGTTGATTGAAACCATCTACATGCCGTCGCGTTCAATCCAAGGCGTTGGCAGAAGCGCTGCGGCTGCACGGCCCACCTCCACCATTGTTGGCTATGAGCCAACAACCACGGCCAAAATCAAAGGCAATTTCTACGGGCTGGCTGGTCGGGTACAGCTTGTTGACAGGCTTGCCGCAGCGGACGCGGCCATTGTGGCCGCAGAAGGCGCAGACAAACTGACTTCTGTTGAAGCGTTCCAGGCGCAGTACTTCATGCGCATGGCAGACAAAGTGACCCAGGCGGCGGGGCAGTTTGTTACTAGCGGCCCGGTTCGTATCGTGGCCGACAAGCGCACCACCGGGACAGAGTACCGCTATGAGTCTGTTGAGGGGGCCAACCTGCTTCGTGTGAGCGAACACCTGGAGCAAGCCACCAAAGCCAGCGGGCGCAGTGCGGACGACATTGAGCGCATGTTCACAGTGCTGAGCGCAGGTGCAAGAGCCGAAGCTATACCCAATGGCTGGATTCGTTTGAACACTGGCGACGCTAAAGCTGCCAAGGCTGAGTACGATGCGGACAAGGCGTATCTGAACGCCAACCCCAAAGTCAAACAGTATATGGATGCGGCAGCAGCGGAGTACCGCCAGTACAACGCAGGTCTTTTGGACTTTGCGGCGCAATGCGACTTCCTGACCCCCGAAGAAGCTACCCGGTTGAAGCGCGTGCCCTACGCTCCGTACTACCGCGTTGAAGATGGCGTGGTCAAACTGTTCGTAGAAGACGAGCGCCCCATCAGGATTGGCAACATCAAGGACAACCCAGATTTGCAACGCATGATTGGGGACAACACCAAGATCATGCCGATCCTTACCAGTGCTGTGCAGAACACGTATATGCTGACCCGCGCTGCCCTGGACAATAAGGCAGCATACGAAACATCCAACGCCATGTACAAGGCGGGGTTTGCGTCCAAGTACGGCCCCGGTCAAGGCCCCGCCAACGCCGACACTGTGCACTTCAAAGTCAAGGGCAAGCCATACTTTGCAACGATTGACTCGGATACGTTTGGTATTCCAGCGCACTTAATTGTCAAGGGCATGGAGGGCATCAAGACTACGCTGCCGCAACTCGTGCAAATGCTGGGCGTGCCTGCTGACATCTTGCGCAAGTTCATTACCCGCTCACCCGCATACGCCGTGCGGCAGATTATTCGAGACCCTATCAACGCGGCTTTGCTGTCGGGTACTGACGGCGTGCCTGTGCTCAACGCAATTCGGCAGTTGGCCAAGATGCGCAATGGGCAGAACACGACCCAGGACGAACTCATGCGCGGTCTGGTTGTCAGCAGCAACGTCTACACGGGCAACGAGAAAGACATGGAGAAGTTCTTGCAGGACATCCAGTCTGGCAAAGGCAAGTGGACAAAAATGATGGGGATGATTGACAGCGCGGCTTTGCAGGCGGACGTTGCCACCAGGGCGCTGGTGTATGAGTCAGCCTTGAAGCGGGGGTTGTCTAAGGCCCAGGCGCAGTTTGTGGCAATGGAGTCGCAGAACTTTGGGCGCAGGGGGTTGTCGCCCAGCATGCAGATGCTGTCTACGATGGTTCCGTTCTTCAACGCCCAGATTCAAGGCCTGGACGTGCTGTACCGCACCCTGCGCGGCAAGATGCCGTTTGCCCAGCAAATGGAGATTCAGCGCAAGTTGAAGGCCCGTGGGATGATGCTGATGGCTGGCGCTATGGCCTACGCCATCATGATGCAAGACGACGAGGCCTACAAGTTGGCTACGCCCGAACAGCGCTACGGCAACTTCTTCGTGTACATCCCTGGCGTAAAAGACCCGCTGCGAATCCCCATCCCCTATGAGATCGGCGTGTTGTTCATGGCCATTCCCCAAGCCATAGTGGACGTAGCCATCCGCGACACAAAGGCATCGGAAGCGATCAAGGGTATCGGCAAACTGTTGTGGCAGTCCGCGCCTGGAGTCGTGCCTGTGGGCGCAAAGCCTTGGTTGGAGGCTTTCTACGGACAGACCGCGTTTGGGCCAATAGAGAGCCAACGCGAGAAGATGCTTGCGCCAGCGGAGCGCTATCGTCCAGGCACTACCGAGGTGGCCAAGGCTTTGGGGTCGTTTACTGGGGTTGTGGGTGTGTCGCCGCTGATGCTGGAGCACTTTGTAAAGAGCTACACCAGCATGCTGGGGATTTCCGCGTTGCACATGCTTGACCCTGTGTTTGCAACGGGAGCGGGGGGCGAGAAGGCATCTACCCCCGCAAGCAAGCAGCCGTTTGTTGGCGGCTTGTTCCACTCAGCCGAAGGCCGGTTCTTGATTGACCGCGCTTACGAACGCATGGATGATATTGTGCAGGCCTCAAACACTTACGAAGGCTTGCTGAACAAAGGTCAGAGAGCCGAGGCGCGGGCGTTTGCCCAGCGCCAGAGCAATCTGATAGCCATGAAAGACGAGGCAGGGGCGTTTAGGCAGGAGATGGGGGAGCTGTTCTCCGAAGAACGCGCCATCCGCGACAACCCCCGGTTGACTACGGCTCAGAAGGACGAGCGCCTGGATCGCTTGAAGCGCTTTGAGAACAAGATTGCGGAGCGGTTTTATAAACAATCCGAAAGAACCACACGCCAGTAAACCCGTCCCGAACACAGGGTTCGGCACGGGCATCAAACAGGCGGTAGTGAAGGGCTTTGCGCAAGCCCTCTTCGCGGGTAGCGTCTAGATCAAGGCAGGGGACAAAAAACCCCTGCCCCTTCTCAAGCCGCGCCCAGGGATAATTGATTCTTAATTTCTTCATCCACTTCCGATATGCGGCGGCTGATGTGCATGGCGGCGACTCGAAGCGGAGGGCCACTGGTCCTGGCCAGCAAGTCCTTCTTCTTTAAGTACTGCACGGTGAAGTCCTTCTCAAGCTGGCGCTTGAGCGCGGTGTAGCTGAAGCTGCGGTTTGAACAGAATGCTTTGAGTAGACGCTCTTCAATGAAGAAGTCTATGTGGTCGGGCGTTACGCCCCACTCTACGCGGCCCATGACCTCGCCCCTGGTGGTGTTCTTGTCCACCGCAGTACCGTCCCCCAGATGCGCCAAGGGGCCAGCTTTCTCGCCAAACTTGACGATGACAAACTTGCCCTGGTATTCCTGGGTGTAGGCGTTGAGCACATCCTCGGCACTGCGCTTGCCCCCGCTGATACTCAGGCGCTGGTTTGTGATCTGGCGGCGGTAGCTCTCCAGTATCTCGGCCAGGGGGAACTCGGCAACCTTGGCGTGTTCGCTGTTCATAATCACACCCGCGGCAATAGCGCAGCCTACCCCCGCCATCCAGAAGCGCTCGTCGTTGGGAGCCTTGTACTCCTCGTACATGCGCCGCACGGTCTCGGGCACCAACGTCTTGAGCAGGTTTTGGTTGTCAACCATGTACTGCACCAGCGCATCCCCTGCCACGGCGTAGTTGTCTTGGAGCGACTTGATGATCTCGATCTCATCGGCGTTCCACTCCAGCTTCTCGTCCATGATGTACTCGATGAGCCTACGCAACTCGCCCTCGGATGAGTGCTTGCGAACGCTGGTCATGTAGTCAATAGCTGGCATGTTGGACGACATGATGGCAATGGTCTGCCAAGTGGACAGGTTCAAGCGTTCTTTGTTTGCGCCCGACTCCATCCTCTCTTTGCCGCGACCCTCGCTCACACTGAACAGCGTGGATGGGAACCACTCGAAGTCAGCCCGGTTGTTGGTCGTGATCTCATCGGTTATCAGCGGGTTGCTGTGTAGCAAACCCAGACGCTGTTGCATAGCCACAGGCGAGGTGCCTGACCCTGTGCGGTAGTGCGTTGGGTGGCCCCAGATAGATGCCGCGCCATCAAGCGCCAAGGATTTACCCGTGCCCGATTCGCTGGACGCGCAGTGCACAGTCAACCCGTACAGGCCCGTGAACCGCATGAGTGGAGCGCCAGCACCCAGGAGAATAATCGCCAAGTGATCCCACAGCTTGCGGCGCACCAGCAGGTTGATGACCTTGCGCCAAGTCTCCAGGGAGCCTGTCGGCTGGGTGTTCATCACGATGTTCTCAAGCCCAGGCATGGGCACCTCAATAGGCGGCTTGTGCGCGGCGTAGATACGCCCGGCGAACACATAGGTTCCGTCTTTTTGCCAGCCGTAATGCGCTGGCACATCAATCGGTTTCTTTTCACTGCTCATTTTCTCCACACAAGACCTCACGTAGTTGTATAAATTTATGTCGTTCCCTGAACCAAACGCAGCCACAATGTTCTGCGCCATCAGATGTTTGATCGTCTCATCCTTGCCTGCAACCGCTTTCTGTGCAAACGTAATCTCTTGCACAAGTGATGGGCGCATGGCTAGCATGTGCACGATGTGTTCTCCCTGGTTGTTCAGTATGTCTACCGGGAAGAAGTCGTAGGGCAACAGCATGGTGTAGCGCTTGCTTACATTCCCCTGCGCGTCCTCATCCTCCTTCTCGATAAACACGCCGCCCCGTTCACCGTACACGTAGCCCCTGGGCGGTTCAGGGCGTACTACTTTTTTTACTGTGTCATCCGCTGACTGGATTTCCACAACTTTTTCAGCGGTGGATACGGCGGTCTCGCGTCCAAGCATCAGTGGGTTGGTGATCTTCCCAAAGAACTGACACCCGTTGCATATGCCTGGATTCTCCGAATCAAACTTCACGCATGGATACGGGCCTTTGATCTCCGCCAGTTTCCTGTGCATGCGGTCTTCATCGTAGGGGTGCAGATTGGACAGCCACACAGCGGCCTTGTCGCCATCATCACACTTCTGCGCAATGCTCAACCACCCACGCCACAGCGGCTCCATGCCATCGTCCTCGGCGTTCTCCGCGTAGTGCTGGAGTTGAGCGCACCCATTGCCAGCCTTGGTCTTGACCAGGATGTTCTTGAACTTGGTAACGCTGTTCTCAAACAACTTCACTGTCGTTGCAGACACCGTGGCTACAGGCCTCTCACCAGGGATTGCCAAATCCGTCTTGCCCTTGGGCGGCAGCATGGGGGGCAGCGCCTTCAGTTGGCTGCGGATGTGCTCGGCCAGTGTGTGGAAGTCAAAGGTGTCGCCTTCAGCCAGTATGCGAACCTTGCGCGGTGTGCCGTACTTCTCTTTGTGATTGAACGTATCGGGCACGCGCAACACTCGGGCGGCGTCTGCTGTCACGGTCATGTCGATGCTCAAGGCTTCTTGCTTGCACAAGCGCTTGAAGTTCTCCGCCACAGGCTTCCACTCATCGACTGCTACATCCTGTGTGAAAGGCCAGTAGCAGTGCAACCCACCACCAGAACCGACAACGTAGGGCGAACCCAACAGGTCAATACCTGTCTTTGCCAAGAACTCGTTTAGCGCGGTGGCTGCGTCCTTCTTGGTGGCGTACCCATCCATGTCAACGAACAGTGCGCGAATGAAGCGGGCGTTGTCCGCTGTGCGCTTGCCCTTGTTCTCAAAGGTGGATACCGCAAAGTACACGTCCTTTTGTTGACGAACCCATTTGTCTATGGTGGGGGTGATTTCCTCCGTGTATTGCACATAGATATGCTCCTTCTTTTTTGTTGATAGCTCTGCCGCACAGTACAGCCCGTTGTCCGGGGACGGCAAAACGACCGCTAGAAATTCAAGCGGGGTCATGGAAGTCCTTCGGATTATTTAAACAGGTCGAGCTGCTGAGGGTCTTTGAGCGGGTGCTCGTCAGTGGGTGCCAGCGCCATGAAGCGGCGCAGCAATTCAACTTGCCATTGACGGGGCAGGTTGTCGTGTGAGTCCAGTTCGTCTGCCGCAATGCGGATAAATTCGCTGTTACTCAAGGTTCGAGGTTGTAGTGTGCGCATATTTTTCTCCAGGCATCGTCAGCCGAGTGTGCGGTTTGTAGGAATTTCAACATGGTCTCGACGCGATACTCGTATGCGGGGAAGATGTCGCCACCTTCAAACCAGTTGTAGACAGTCTGGCGGGACACACCCAAAGCTTTGGAGATGCGCACGACCGAGAAGTTGTGATGCGCGGCCCACCGCCCAAGCTGATTGCCTTGAGTCTTGGGGGCACGCATGATTGCGTTGATTGTTTTTTCGGAGTAGGCCATCTTTAATGCAGGGGCCGAAGCCCCCGCTGGTTCAAGGTTGCTGGTCCGTCACAACGCCATAGTCACTGCGCTTCCACAACGGGAAGCCCCCTTGCTGCGCACCTGCGTTGCGCAGTTCAGTGTCTGAGTAACGCTGGCGCGTGAAGCGCGGGTAGCCTGGGCCGACAAAGACCGAGGGGTTGCGGTAGTGCGGCACATAGGTGATGCCGTTAAGCACATACACCGTCTGCATGAAGGTTTCTTCTTTGTTGTCTTTCATGTTGGCCTCACTCATCGTCCCAGTCAGACACAATGTCCGCCAACTTGCTCTTCTTGGCTGGCACAGCCGAGGGCTTGGCCGCAGTGCTACGCACCTCGGGTTCCTCGTCAGCTTCCGCCACAGGCTCGGCCTGGGGCTTCTTCTCAGCCGCAGGGGGCTTGCCGGGGATGGC
>B570J29032_109958781_pt1 | contig 14973 bp, 14 predicted proteins | sample LakMenEpi16Nov12_FD_29032 | JGI IMG/M metagenome (IMG submission 29032)
TGATTGAAGGTGTCGAAAAGTGACGCGATAGAATGTCCGAAGGCATTCTGACGTGGCCATGTCCAACGACGTTTCGACCAATCACCCAAACGGCTGTCGAAGTCGCTTCGAGAACCGCCGCGTACGCTCCAAAGTTCCGTTTTTTCCGTGGGAGAACCTCCAAATGTCGATCAAGTCCGCTCTGTCCGTTGTTGTCGCAGCTTTGTGCTTTGCACCAGTTAGCGCCAATGCATTCCTGTTCGGTGGCGATGCTGCTGGATGTGGTTGTGAAGTTGCTGCAGCTCCAAGCTGTGGCTGTGAAGTCTCTTGTGATCCTTGCTGCAAGCCAAAATGTGGTTTGATGGCCAAGTTGAAAGCTCGTCGTGCCGCTCGCGCTTGCTGCGCTCCTACTTGCTGCGAAGCAGCTCCATGCTGTGAACCAGCTCCGACTTGCTGCGAACCAGCGCCAGCTCCTACTTGCTGCGAGCCAGCTCCAGCTCCATGCTGCGAACCAGCTCCAGCTCCATGCTGCGAACCAGCTCCTTGCTGTGATCCTTGCTGCAAGCCAAAGTGTGGTTTGATGGCCAAGCTGAAGGCTCGTCGTGCTGCTCGCGCTTGCTGCTGCGAAGCCGCTCCTTCTTGCGGTTGCGAAGTTGCTGCTCCCTCTTGCGGTTGCAACTAAGACCTTACTGGTAGTACCCCTTCGAGTCATTAACTGTTCGCAAGCTGAAGCGACTCATTGACCGGCATCAATCTGCCATCATCAGGCTAACGACCCGCTCTGTGACAGCTTGCTCTCGAAGGCTACAGAAAATTCAAACAGCCCGCGTATTATCTTCGCGGGCTGTTTTTTTTGGGACAAGCATCAGTCCATCACAGGGCGAAGGCTTCCCGCTATTGGTAGCGTCTCAAATCTTTCGACAAAGCCCTCGGGTGGATCGTTGTAGAATCGATCCGAAAAGAATACGTCGACATGGGTTCGGGTAAACGAGTTGACCACCTGTGAGGTAATGGTACCACCCGACATGATGATTCCCTCAACCACCGGGTGATATCGTAAGTCGATCGAATCCTTGGCCCAGACAATTCCTCTCATCAGCACCGGATACGAGTCATCTATATTGTTATCCCCTGCTCCTTGGTAAGGCGTGCTAGTTGGGTTCAGATTGACGTTCTCAGATATTTCGCTCATGGTCGAAAACGCCGCACCGGGGGCACCAAACCACAAGTTAAGATGAGGCTCGCAGATTAGCGCCGGATAGTTGCCTAGAGCCGGTTCCCAATGGACGTTGTCCCAAACATAGACCCCCAGTCCCCCGGTCACCACTAGCGTACCAACGATGCGTGACTTGCGAATGCTTAGATACTCGTCACCCTCTAGGTCGACGTGATAGATACCCTGCGGATGATTGCTGCCTGGCGCAAACGGGTTGCTCAACGGGCTGATCACGCGGCGATGGATTGCCTTCATTTTTCCTGCTGGGTAGCTTCCAATTGACTCGCTAAGGCTCACCGCATCGACCAGAAGATCTTGAAGCGAACTTTGGGTCTCGACCCGTAATCTTGCATAGCTGAGAGTTCCGGCCCAATTGGGTGTAAAGCTGCCTGAGATCAATTCAAAGCTGTCCTGCGTTAAATCCACCCATGCTGACGTATATCGCAATTCTGAGCCATCTCCGCTGCCACGATATTCAACTACCAGTCTGGCTCCACTTTTGTTTTTGTTTGATGACAAACTTGCACGGGCGCTGATGTTGTACACTACTTGCTTGCTGATCATCGAACTGATGTCCTGACGAGGACCAGCAGATGCAGTGGTACGATTGTTTGCCTGTAAGCTAAAGGTTCCGTCCCATTTTCGAGTACTATTTCCGGACAGGTTACAAGAACCATGCGCGGTCCAGCCCGTAGTGAGTGGATTGGGAGAGGGCCCTTCCATGGATGGGTTGACCAGCAGATTTGCTTCCCACAATGGAATCGATTGATTGATGACTGGCATCGACATGGATTCATAATAGTCGATCAGGTAGTCCTGATCGGGCATCATGAGTTCGCTAGAATTGGGATGTGTGGTACTGGGAACGTAGGACGACAACAGGTTCTTGGTGATCCCACCCACTGCGGCCACCTGAGAACGCACAAAAGAGCCCAACAATATATGGGTCTTAGCATCAATGGCTGAACTGCCAGTGGAATTTGATGTGATCCAATGATCGGTGTTGATGGTGGAACCAGAGAATTCAATTCCTTGCCAAGCATAGATCGCAGAATGCAGGCATTCAAAGCCGATCAGCTTCGTTTGGGCACTCATCTGAAGCCGCCGAGTCGCCTGACCGGATTTGCCCATGGCTGTGATATCTACAGGTTGATACCAGTCATTAGTTAGATTCCCGTCTACCGGGTCTGTAATGTTCACATTGTAGGAACCACTTCCCATCGGACGATCGTCCGACCAAAGGCCATTGGCAAAATCTTCTCGCCAATCCGTGTTGTTCTTGATCTGATCCAGTGCCAGATTCAGCGCCGCATGAGCATTGAAGTGAGCTTGCTGAATATTGCCCGAGTCTTCTCCGATGCGCATCTCGGTGCGTACAATTGATATTGTAGTGACGGCCAGAACACTAACCAGCAAAGCTGTGATCAAAACGACAACCAAGACCACCCCTTGGCGTGGAGCTTGATTGAATGGGACCTTGGGCTTGAATTGAAACGCTGGTTGGTACCGCATCGCTGAAAATTCTCATTCGTAAGGAGGCTGTTTCCAACTGGATGATCGGACAAACTGGCCGCGCGCTAGTTCAATACCCTGTCGTGAGACGACTACCGTGATTCTCTTAAAGCCTTGATCACTATTGTTGCCTAGTGAACTGTTCCAATCGTTCGGGTCGACGTGAACCACGCTAACCGAACGTGTCCATTCGTTCCAGCCAGTCCAGGCTAGACCGCTACGGCTTTGTGGTGGCGATTCGGTCCAATTCTGATAGTCGTCCACGTCATCAAAATTGATTCGGCTAGCTGGGTTGGTGGCCTCGCCAGATTCAGGCCCAAATACCGGGGCTTGAGTTGGATCAAGATAGGATTGCTGAGCGATCTCGGTTAACAAGTCCTGAACCACAAGTTCCGCTCGTGCCCGATCTTCGTTGAATCGCTGGCTCTTCAGCATACCGGCAACCACCTGAAGACTAGTGACGATCAAAACGCCCATCAGGCCGCTTGCTACCGTGACTTCCATCAAGCTAACACCCAATCGCTTGGTAGTTACCATCACGGCATCACACATTGTTAAATCGTGATTTGAGGTCTGTCTCATGGCCAAGCCCTGGGAGCGTGTTGCAGTTGAGCCGTAGTGCTGATCCTTGAGGAAGCATCAGGGCCGGTTTGTATCGTTATGCCGACCGAGTGGACTCGCTGGATGACCGGTGCCGTGTAATTGGCAAAAGTACCTAGTGCCTGAAAACGGATGTCCTGCGTTGTATTGGGATTGGTCCAGGTATTTCCACCGTTATTCGAAGTCATCCAATGCGTGTTTGCTGTTAGGGCCTGTCCACCAGTCGACTGCTGAAACATGATCTCACCAGCTGCATCACCAGAAATCGAATCTCGTGATAAGACCACACAATAACCCTGCCCAACGATCAACTGGTTGGCCGCCGTGAAGTCGATGTTGACCCATCCAAATTGTTGCCCCAACGAAGCTTCATCGACGGTGATGCGATCAATTACAGTACTGGTTGGCTTTTGGTTATTGTCTGCAGTAGTCAGTTGAACAAGAATCGTTCCGTCGGGCTGACCAGACCGCCGGGCCAGGAAGCGAAGTCGTTTGAGGGCCCAGTAGGAGCCACCCAGATTGTTGCTGTGTAGTATGTACTGCGCAGCACGCTGGCTCGACTGAGTCAAAACAAAACTTTCATTCAGAGCACCGGGCTGATCATCGTGATAGTTCAGCGATGCCAAGGACGGCTGACGTGCGGGTAACACCTGAGTGGTCATTGGGTAGTTTAATGCCAGTTGTTGAACGCTTGCCCATATCGCTTCAGGTGTCTGATCGTTCAGTCGATACCAAAGTGGTGTCCCGGCCTGCGCGTTCCAGTAGTAACGCACTTTGTCATCCATTCCATCTCCGTTGCGATCCGGGACCGTCACTTCGATAGCTGTCGCACTACGCTCCGCGATCGACAAAGCTTGACTCAAGTCGTCCACCATACGCTCAGTGACCAAGGCACCCCAAAATCTTGCGTCGCCGGTTTCCGACTTGTAGCGAGTTGATTGACCAACCAGTGCCAAGCAGGTGAACATGCCCGCCAAAATCAAGGTTGCTGTTTGCACGCTGATCACCAATTCCAGCATTGTGTAGCCGCTGGAGCGTTGAAAGCGTGGTGAACAGGTGGTCACCCAACGGGAATCGGTCGTCATGGCATCACCCGCGTCGTCGAACCGGCCGCCAGGCTTACCGTCCGTTGCATTCCACCAACGCTAATCACAATTGTTCCTTGGCTTGTTGCTGCACCATAACCGTTATAGGTAGCCGTGCTAGATCCAGCACCAAAGTCAGCGGATACCAAAGTTACTTGGTGTGGGTAGTCGGATAAGATAACCTGGTAGGCTGATACGGAGGCTTGTGCCGCCCCTTGATTCGAACTCTCGCCAGCACTCTTGGCAGCGCTTTTACCAGCGCCTTGCCCAGCGCCTTGGTTTAGATTAGCCACATCGGGCAATGTGTACGAATTACTAGCGATGTCAAAGACGACACTCTGCGTCGTTCCACGCAGTCTTGCCAGCGACTGAGCGTAATTCAAATCAGTGCAAATTCGCACGGCTGCGCAGTCCAATTGGTACACGGCTATGGATCGGGAAAATCTTGGCACTGCCACCGCAGCCAAGATGCCCAAAATCAGAACGACGATAACCACCTCAATCATTGTAAATGCTCGGCATCGTGCACGTTCCCAACGAATTGACAACTGTCGATTCGCTTTCTGCTTTCGATGCCGATTGGTCATGATATTGTCTAAGTGACGGTTAGAAGAATGTTTGCTAGTTGATTTCAGTCTGCTGAGAGCCGACCGTTAAATCTTGCACCACGATGCCGGTGGGTTTGATCGCCAAAATGCGCCATCGCTGCTGCAATACATCTTGCTCGTAAAATACTTGATCTTCGATCATGACCGCCGGACGACGACTGCCAGTAATGATCGCTGCAATCTTGCCGATCGAGGCGATTTGTTGGTCGACATCCCAGTGTGCTGAATCACCTTGACCTGCTTCGGTCTTACCCGAACCATTCGATGGATTGGTGCCGGCTGATCCAAATTTCGCCAACTGCCGTCCGGGACTTGCTTTGCCACCCTTATCGGGCGTATCTGTTTCAGCAAGCAACTTGTCCTGAAATGGGTTAAATTCCTTCAGTTCTTGAATATCAATCAATGGGATAGTCCACTCGGGACTTTTCGTTACTTTCGACTCTTGTATGTGCCCACCGCTACTTGCCGGCCTACGGTCACTTGGCTGATTTGTCAATGAACTATTGGTTGCTGAATCGGTACCAACCGTTGCTTTTGCGATTGGAGTTGATTGTTGAGAAGATTGAGTTGTGGACGGGGCTGACTTTGATTCCCCCGTCGGATAGGCCAGCAGGGCGATCAGCGCCACGAACAGAAGCGTGACAGCAACCAGTTGCTTACGAGAAGCGGTCAAAGATGTATCTAATTTTGGTCTAGGCATCGCTGTTAACCCTCCTGAGCTTGAAATTGCTTGGTAGTCTGATCTGTGAAAAGCAGCCCTTGTATGGTCAAGGTAAACGATTCACCGCCGGCGTCTTTCGGAGTCATATCCAAGTTGGTGATACGATTCATTTTTGGACAGTTGCGCATTGCGTCCAAAAATTGGCAGACCGATTGGTAAGTCCCCTGGGCAACAATGGCAAAACCTTGGCTGGTGTAGTCCCCTTCTTTTTGCTGTGCCAAAGGCCGAAAGTCTTTGACCTGTAGCCCACTGGCGGCCGCTTGCTGATTGAGCCAACGCAAGAAACAGGAGTCATCTTGCTGCGGCGAACTGCGCTGACAACGTTTTTCGTCTAGTTCTTGCCAATACTTTGCCTCTGCCGACGCTTGAACCAACTTGGCTTCTATCTGTCTTTCCTGGTTTCGCAACTGAGCGATCACAAGCTGCTGGTCGGCTGCATCACGCTGATCTCGCAGAATTGGATTTGCGAATCCAAGCCAGCACAAAACCAACAGAACGCCGATACCACAGCTACCTAACAAGGTACACAGCAGGCTTTGTGTCTTCAGTTGCTGGCGTGTTGTGTTTGGAGTGTTCATTGCAGCTATCTCGAACTTCGAATTTCAACTTGGTGAATTTCCCGACAACGGATTCTTATTGCTCGCAGCGAATTTGAAACGACTGGCGCGCGCCGGGCTCGTCGGACAGCGCTTGAGTACTCATCAGGTCGACACTCCGAAACGCACCGCTGGCACGCAGCCAACTGACCAGCGACAAGCAAGCTTCTGGTTCTGCTTGACCGTTTAACATGACTTGCTTACGTATCGACTTCGAACCATCTTTTGCGTCTTGAGCGCGACCTCGGTTACTGGAATTCTTCTTTTGACTGGCACCGGCTTGTGTCGTATCCACCAGCGATTCAGACATTCTCCAGGACTGCAAGTGAAGCCCATCACCCGCTTTTTGGCAAGATTGATGAACCAGTTGAAATAGGGCTAAAGGCACATCGGTTTGTTCTAGCATGGCACCGGCATCCACCAGCTTGCGGGCCTGCTGGGCTTGATGGGTCAATCGCTTAACCGAGGCCTCAGTTTGTCGAACCTGAACTATCTGCAGCTCAGCGTTGCTCAAGTTTTCCTGAACAGTCTTACCTGCTTGTTCTAAGATTCCAATGCCTACGCCCAGTACCAGAGTGACTGCCAGCCAAACCATGGCCCAGCCTCTAATCTGTCGCTTCCATTGAATCGACATCCTTGTTTTAGCTGGCAACAAATTGACATTACATTTCATCGGGCATCTCCTTGAAACACCAGCGACAAAGCTTGCGCGTAGGCCGGCGAATATGATTCCGAAGCCGACCATTGGCAGGACGATGGAATACCGGCTACGTGAACCTGCGAGTCCAGATGCTGCATCAGCCACTGCGACAGTCCTCCAATGCAAGCACCGCCACCGCAGAGCGTGATCTGTTTGCAAGAGGCTTGACCAAATCGATTCTGCAAGTATCGAAGCGTTCGCTGAACCTCGAACAGCAGCTTCTCCGACCAATCCTCTAAACACTGACGATTCGTGCGATTCACGGGACTCTCGCTCGACGGATCGATACCCCACTGGGATAGCAATGTTTCTGCAGACATTTCTGTGATACCAAGTTGATCAGCCAGAACCTGTGCTGCGGATGTCTCTGCAAATCGAATCCGGTTTCGGAGATACTGTGTGACTCCACCTCGCGACCAAACGAAAGTCACCTGACCATTGCCGATGTCCATCACTAGTCCAACGTTCTGCGTATCAGATCCCGAGACTAAGCGTCCCAAGGCCAATGCCGGTGCGTCCAGCGATTTGCAGTTCAAGCCCAGGTGCATCAGCTTGCCTGTGATCTGCTGCGCAGCCTGAGCGGCTGTCCATACAATTTGCAGCGTATCCATTTCAGGAGTCGATCCCGAGCCTGACCAGTAGTCATAGCTGGCCGTCTGAGCCGATTCGCCTAAAATTTGTTGAACCGATTCGTACACAAACCGCTCGGATTCATCAGTCGCTGTGTGTGCTGCAAGTTCCACCGCTTCATAGTCGTACAGTTCAGATGGTAGGCAGGCAATGCAGCTCTGACGACCTTGTAAATCGAAGTCGTTTATCAACTGCCGAAGCGTCTGATGCAACTGCCGGGCATCGGTCGCGGCGTCCGCAGGAAGTCGTAGCGATCCGGCGGCGGTAACTCGACATTGCAACTGCGCATCCATAGTCCAGTGGCGTTCAGCTACAACCATCTTGGCACAATAGGCCCCCAGATCCAACCCGATCTGTGTCTGCCGACGCTTCCACCTCGAGCTCGTTGATTTGCGATTTGTCAGTTGTAGAGTCATAAAATGCTCCGTCTACCCCAAGCTTTATACTGGCTTTACATACCGGCTGCCGTGGACAGATTCAGCAGCGGCAACATTACTGACAGCACGATGGCTCCGATGATCAATCCCATTGCCACGATGATGGCGGGTTCAGCGATTTTCACCGCGTCGCGCAACTTCTGTTCACCCTGACCTTCGTAGAACTCGCCCACGGTCTGAAGTACCGACCCCAACTGACCATTGGCTTCGGCCGTAGCGATCATGTCGGAAGCCTCGTCAGGAATGATGGGTTGGTCCAACAAGGCCGCAGCGATACCTTCGCCAGCGATGACCGAATGCTCCACTTCGTCAATCAGTTCTCTTAAACAGCTATTTCCGACCGAGTTTCGAGACAGTGCAAGCACCTCGACCATCGACACGCCACTTGTTAGCATCGCTCCTTGCAAACGAAACAAACGCCCCGAAAGCAAAGGAACACAAAATGACCTCAAGATGGGAGCCCGCAGCATCCATCGGTCAATCCGCTTACGTCCGCTAGGTAAGCGCACCAGTTTTGTTAGAGCAACCACCAGGACAGCGCCAGTGCCTAACACAGCCCACCAGTAGCCGCGTGCAAACCCTGCCGCATCCAACATCAACTGGGTGAGCGCAGGGGTTGGCATCTGAGAAGACTCGTAGATTCCAGCGAACTGGGGTAGCACGAAAAAGACCATCGCAGCCAAAACCAACAGCGTGACCGACATCAGCACGATAGGATAACTGACGGCCGAGCGGATTGAACTGTGAAGACGCATTTCATCATTGATGATCTGAGTCAGTCGTTCTAGAACTTCAGACAATTGTCCTGCCGCTTCACCCGCAGCCACCGAAGCGATCATCACGCCTCCGAACCGCTGCTTTTGCGACTCCATGGCTTGAGACAACTGATGGCCGTTTTCCAGCTCAGAATAGACTTGGCCCATCACTTGGCGAATCTGATCGTTTTTGGATCGCAAGCTGATGCTGCGTACCGCGTCAGCTAAGTCCACACCTGAGCGTAGCATGATGGTCAACTGAGTGACAATCATCAACAAATCTCGCTTCTTAAGCGCTTTGCCTTGTGACCACTTACCTTGGGCCATTGCTCGTGCTGCAGCGTGATGGACGCCAGTGCGCTGTCGCTGGACGTTGCCGATGATTCCAGAGGTAGAACTTGTTGCAGTCGCGGCCGGATTCCGTGGATTCGAAGCCGGTAAGCGTCGACCGGGCAGCGCCATGACTCCGGGCAGCGATCTAGCAGGCAGTAGTGTGGCAGTATCTCGGGGTTTCATTGAACGCATCTCTCCTGTTTCTAATCAAACACTGCGACGCGCAGTATTTCATCTAAGGAGGTGATGCCATCTTCAGCCATGCGTATCGCTTGCTGAGCGAGAGTGCAAAAGCCTTCGCTGGATGCCTGTCTTCTCAATTGATCTAGCGTCGCACCCGAACTGATTAAATCTCGCAGCGTGCGGTTGACTTGCAGGATTTCGTAGATCCCAACTCGTCCCACAAACCCGGTGTCGTAGCAACGATTGCAGCCAGTTCCACGAATGAATGGTCGGTTGCGATCACCCTGATACTGAATCGCATCAAGGGTAATGGAAGTTGGGTAATAGGTACCACGACAATCAGGACAGATCTTGCGTGCCAATCGCTGTGCGATCACACCGACCAATGCTGCTCCAATCTTAAATGGTGCCACGCCCATATCGACCATACGAGTCACTGCACTGACACTGTCGTTGGTGTGAAGCGTGCTAAGTACCAAGTGACCTGTTAAAGCAGCTTGAATAGCCGTTTCGGCCGTTTCCAAGTCGCGAATTTCACCGATCATGATGATATCCGGGTCTTGCCGCAGAATGGATCGCAGGGCTTTGGCAAAGGTCAACTGTGTGGCCACATTTGCGTGGACCTGATTGATCATGTCCAACCGGTACTCAACTGGATCTTCAACGGTGACGATGTTGTTTTCTACCGATTTAAGCAGTTCAATCATCGAATACAACGTCGTAGTCTTTCCGCTACCGGTCGGACCGGTGACCAGTAGTAGACCGTTGGGTCGCGTGATCAGTTTGCGCATGCTGTCCAGTTGATCGGTAGGAATCCCCAGTTCATCTAACCGAAAGGTGATGCTAGCTCGATCCAGAATACGCAGTACCGCTTTTTCGCCAAGAACGGTAGGCAACGTGGAAACTCGTAAGTCGATGGGTCGATGGTCTACCACAACGTGAATGCGCCCGTCTTGCGGCAAACGATGTTCGGCGATGTCCATTTTGGCCATCACCTTCAACCTGGAAATAATGGCCGGATGGAATTCTCGCTTGGGTCGCAGAATTTCACGCAGCATGCCGTCCACGCGAATACGTACACTGGTATGCTGCGCACCGGCCTCCACGTGAATGTCGCTAGCCCTTTGACGCACCGCCTGCAAAAGCATGAAATTCACCAAGTTGATGACGGGACTGGTGTCATCCATGGAACCCATGACATCCAGATCTAGGTGTATCGCCTCGTCACCTATCTCGACTGCCGAGTTATCCAGGTCAGCAGTCACTGAGTCTAACTGAAAACCCTCGCCATAGACGCGCGGAATCAGATCGATGATCGATGCGCGTAAGGCCAGCACGGGACGCACCCGCAGACCGGTTTCGCGTTCGATGCGATCGATACTGTCCAGGCTTTGGGGATCGGCAAAGGCAACTGTCAGCATGCCATTGACTCGAAACAAGCCCAGCGCCGTGCAGGCTTCAGCCAGCGGTCGTGATATCAAGCGCGAGGCCAGCGGATCAATTAATCCCTCTCGCAAGATTACGTGTGGGACACCCAGTTGATCTGCCAGATAGGGCAGTAAATCAGCTTCATCAATGAAGCCTAAAGCCACTAAAATTTCCCCCAGTCGCTTGCCCTGAGCCTGCTGCCCTAGCGCGGTCTCTAGTTCAGTCTGGGTAATAATCCCTTCGGCAATCAAACGCTCGCCAAGCCTAGCTTTGCTGTTTGTGTGAGCCGAATGAAGGCGGGAGCGATTCCTGGTGCTTGTGGACGAAAATGAAGTTGTTGGAGTCATAGTGCAAAAGCTCCTGCCGCAGCCACCACATCGCGGTGTACAGCCAATTCTTGGTCCATCCCCGTAATACGCATGACATCGCGAATCAGCGGGCTAGGCGCAGCTAGATGCACGGCCCCTCCACGTCGGAGCGCCTGCACATGCAATTGGTAAAGCATCTCCAATCCCGTGCTATCGATCAGACGCAGGCGACGCAAGTCGATTACCAATTGCGGAAGCCGACCGGTCAGCGTGGCACTAAGAACTGGGTCAATAGCAGGCAATTCGTCGCCCGTCAGCCGCTCGTCAAGCTGAACTACGTCGACACATCCCTGTTGATAATGTTGAGTCATCGTGGCGGACCTTCCTAGTCGGTTGTATCGTTTTCTAGCGGGATGGTCAAGCAAAAGGTGCTGCCTTGATTCAACTGGCTTTCGACCGTCACATCGCCACCATGCAGCCGCGCGACCTCGCGGGTCAGAGCCAATCCAAGACCACTGCCGCTGAGATCTCGCACGCGATCATCGTTGCTGCGGTAGAAACGTTCAAACAGGTGCGGCAAGTCCTCAGAAGCGATGCCAAAACCGGTATCTGAGACTGTAAATTGCAGCTTGTGCTGCGAAGCGTCTACTCGAAAACTAACACGCCCTCCTTCTGGAGTGTACTTGGTAGCGTTGCCCAGCAAGTTGACAAGCGCGGCCGACAACTTGCCCTTATCCAGACTGATTCTGGGAGGAAATTTGGGGGGCAGTTCGCACCGAAACTCTTGATGCTTGGCCTGGATCTCACCTTGCACTTTTGCAGACACTTCTTCCAGCATTCGACCCAGATCCGTTTCGTGGCAATCAAGGGCAAGCGCGCCAGCCTGCATACGACTGATGTCCAACAGATCGTCGACCAGTTGTGATAACCGCATCGATTCACTTTGAATTACGTTGTAAAAGTGCTTGCGAGACTGAGCATCCATTTCGTCGCCCATATCCAACGATTCGGCGTAAGCGCGGATGTTGGCAAGCGGCGTGCGGAATTCGTGGGTAGCAGTGGCTAGAAACTGATCTCGCATGGCATCTGCAAGTCGTTGCTGCGTCACATCGCGAATCATCCATACAAAGGCGATGGATGATCCATCACTTTTGCGCCCTGGGCGAAACTTACCTTGCATAGTCCGACTGCCGCCTGGCGTGCTGATCGACCATTCCACCGTCGACTGAGGGCCAGCATCCTGGAGCAATGTGGCCGCTTCGTTATCTGTTGTTAGAACATGGACAAGCGGCTGGCCGATGAGCGATTGAGCACTATCAACACCACAAATAGCTGCCAGAGCCGCATTGGCGTAGGTGACATGACCTTGCGCGTCCACTGTGGCAACCCCATCGGATAAGGAATCCAAAAGTGGAGGCCCTGATCGATCTGAAGCTTTTGATAAACGAGCCTCCAGGCCCTCTTCCAGTTCACTAAGTGCTTGCCAGCGGCGGCCTGCAGACATTAATCGATTCCAGCCGAAATCGGCTGCTGTATTGCCGGTTGCAGGCGTCATTTGGCCAACATCCAGTTCGATCAAATCCGAACCGCTTAATCGCTGCAAACGGTGATCCCAGCGTGCCAGACTGCCAAGCGACATGGTAAGCCTCCAACCGCCACTAGCCGCAATCGCTGCTGCAGCAAAGAGCAGAAAATGGGACGGCAACCAATGAAAGGCTGATGCCTGAGCAGCCCAGATTGACATTGCGACAAGACTTATCGTTACCGCATAGATGGCGATTCCAAGACGTGCCTGTCGGTGCGCGAGTGCTGCCAGAATCTTCATGATCGTACCACAAGCCTGTCGGGAATAACTTCAGGGTGGTACTTATTCTGCGCTAGTCTTCAGTCGGTCTCGGTACCCCTGCGAGACCAATTCCAAAATTCATTCCTCTAGACTGTGACCCCGCAGCCAACTAGCGACTTCTGCAGCGTTTGAACCAGTTCTGAAAGACTGAAGGGCTTGTAAAAGACGGCCGTCAGCCCAAATTCCAGTTTCAGTTTTTCCGAGTCCAATTCGAATGCCTTGGCAGAACACAGGATTAAAACCGCATCGCGGGAGCAGCCCTCTGCACGGACACCGCTGAGCAGTTGCTGGCCGTTGAGTCGCGGCATTTGAAAATCGCTGACGATCACATCAAACGCGGTACTCTTAGCCAGCCCAAGCGCCTTGGCTCCGTCATGAGCAACAGTGACTTCCAACCCAGCGCGGACCAATGCCATACGCAAGATATCTGCTAGTACCCGATCGTCTTCGGCCACCAGTGCCAAAGTTTTTTTTTGCTCGCCGTCGCTCATAAGACTTACCAGCCCGCACCTTCGGCATGATTGAGAATGAATTCTCCACTCACATTGTCGTACGCCCAGCTCTCGGTACCTGAGGGCCTTAGCGCGTTACCAGTGGTTTGAATACGAACTGAATTGCCAGGATTTCCAGCTTCTGCGGTCGGGAAGGAACCCTGCAAGAAACCCGCCAAATCGTTTGCCAGATCGGCCTCATTGCCCGCATCACCAGGTAGTAATCCATGCTGAGCCCGATGCAGTTCGATCGCATTGCGAATGACAACAAGTGAGTGTCGCGTGCCATTGCTTCTAGCACCACCGGCTGCGTCAAACATACGTGGCGCTGCAACCGCAGCCAGAATTCCCAAAATCAAGATGACGATGACCAATTCTACTAGCGTAAAACCGGTATTCTTAAGCTGCCGATAAGAAAAGGTTTTCATGTATTCCACTCCAGGATGTATAGTTTTAGTCTTCCCGCCACACGGTTTTTACAACAAGCGTTACCGAAACTGCCTGTTGTCTACCCGCAAATTGCGTTGCGGGCGGACAAACTTCTATGACCTGTCCAACCGTAGGATACAGTTGCACATTGTCAAATAGAAAAGCTGAAACGATTATGAAAGGTCTCCTGAATCCACCCAATTCGGTGATGCTCTTTGGCCTAAACCCTACAACAGATTTATTGCCGTCAGAGGTCAATGCTGGAAAATTCAGCGTCAGCGACTAGCGTTAAGCTCGGAAAACACGCTTCCTGACCACAGCCTGAGATAGTGATAAGCTACGGTTCCTAGAGCCCGAACGCAGCATGATTTGACTGGCCACTGCGGTTGCATTGGGCCACATGAACTGGAATCGTAATTGACAGAACGCGACCTATGTTGGAACACAGCGATCAAGAGACAGACTCAGCTTTCCAAGTTTCGCAGACAACTCGCCATCTACTGGCGCAGTTGAATCACTCGTTTCATGCTGGATTCGGACTTCTGCGACGCATTAGCGACAAGTGGCTAATGATCCCAGTCGATGTTCATGGAAACATTAGCGGAGGCACCAGGCAGCTTGAACCTGAAACCGCCAACTGGTTAGATCAAATCGACTGGTCTGACTTAGAGCTTCCACTAATTAGGTCGCTAGGTCACCAACAAGCCTTTGTGGCAGCCTGCTGTTTGGATGACAACGGTGACCTAGAAATTGTTGGCGGTTCGATCGTGCTCAACGCTCTGGAGCTAGCAGCTTCCACTGCGAAGCTGACAGTGAAGCAAGTCCAAGTTTCCGACCAGCAACTGCTGATCGATCAATACGCAGAGAAGCTATCGGCAAGCTACGAAGAATTAACCTATCTGCGCCGACTCTCTAAACACGTCGAATACTGTGTGGCGAATCGCACGCTGTCGGAAGTCGCTCAAGCGATTCTGCCAAAACTACAGGATTTACTCGAGGTTCAAGCGCTTTGTCTAATTGAGGTACAAGTTGATGAAACGTCCGGACTGCAAAGCTTGGGGCAAATTTCGGGATGCACCGGCGGCCTACCTAGCGATCTAGACTACTGGCGCCCAT
>B570J29032_109958778_pt1 | contig 14956 bp, 9 predicted proteins | sample LakMenEpi16Nov12_FD_29032 | JGI IMG/M metagenome (IMG submission 29032)
TTACAACCAGAATATATTAACTCAATTTGATTTGACCCATTAAGCATTGACATATCCACCATATAATTAGAACTAAGGACATAATTATCCCCAACTAAAACTTCCCAATTTATTGTTGTTGCGGTTGTTATTCCCCCAAAAAATCCTCTTAAAGGAGCTCGATTAAATACCGGATCAATTGTTGAGTCCATAAAGGGTATTCCATATGTATTTCTTTGGTTTGAATCGGCATAATATGGGTATTTAACATATTGTTTGTTTGATTGGGGAGCTCCGCTAGTATTTTGACTATTAAACCCAGGTTCTAAAATAAAACTATTTGCCTGATTATAAGTTGCTGGTAGTTTATCGTATGATATCTCACTATCCCCCACTTGAAAATAAGAAATATTAAAGTTACCCTGGGACATTTTCTGTCTACCAACGTCGGTAACTCTTGTGTTAACTAATCCTGATGTATTTTTTATTATATATGCCATTTATGTGATAAATATTTTATTATTTAATTTTTTACGATTATAGGGGTAGATAACGGTGGGTTTTTTATAATAACACTACAACACTTACAATTATTAATTTTTGCATTTGTCATAAATAATTGATAATTTTTTTGTGCTAACACACAATAACCAAAAGGTGAGTAGTTTACTAAACTATTGGTAAAAGAACCTGTAATTGTTTGACCATAACTTAATGTTATTTGATTACTATATGCTTTTACTTGTTGTAATTGAGTTATTGGTGTTATAGAACAAGGTAAACTTAAAACATTTTGTGAATTGTTTGTTGTTACTAAAGTCATTGGCCCAAAACCATTTATAGTAACAACATTATTATATAAAGGTACTGGTGAAAGAGTGTTAGGGTAATATTGTAAATTACTATTATTATTTAAATTAAACGTTAATGTGTCTCCTGGTAATAATAAAGGACAATTAATACTAAATGTATTTGTTGCCGTATTTACGTTTAATTCAACTGTATAAATTGTTGTTGGTTGTTGTATTAATGACACATTTTGAAGAAATGTAACTCCATTAGAATCTTTCACGTAAACAACATATGATCCTGAACCTAAATTCTGGAACATAGGGTTTGAGGTATAATTAATCCCATTATCAATTGAATATTCATAAATTCCAGTTCCACCATAAGCCTGGATAAGGATGCTTCCACTATTACCACAAATAGGGTCATTTTTGGTTAAGTTAAATCCTACCAAACTATCACTTGTACAGTCTCCACTAATAAGTGTAAAATTATAAACTTCTATTCCTCCTAATACTTGCCATCCAGTTAATGGTGGTGTTGCCGGATTTGCGTTTACGATATTAATGTATGGTGATGGATATCCAGTTAAAACCCATTGGTTTGTTGCTCCGGTAATCCAAGATAATAAATATTGGGTGTCTGGGGATATCCAACTTTCTTTACCGTTAATTGCCCCATTAGGTTCTAATTGTATTTGTACATAGTCAATGGGTACTCCGATTATTTTGCTTCTAATTGTTGCAATTCCACATAAATCACTATATTCGATAGGTGGTTTTATTGTTGTACTTGTTGTGGTTGTTGTTGTTTCGGCAGTTAAAACACAAATTGTGTTAATAATAAAATCACCATAAAAATCGGTTACGGTTGCTCCGTATGAACCAGCATTTAAATTATATATTGTTGGTGCAATACCTCCACTATCCCAAATTACCGTATAAGGTGGTGTTCCTCCGGTAATTGATAATGCTGCCGCTCCGTCAAATGTTCTATCGTTAGTTGGATTTTGGATAATACAATCAACACCCATAGGAAATATTGTAAGTACGTCACATTCATTTCTGGGTTCAATAGTAACAGGCATGTCGTAATTTGGACAATCCCCACTAACACATATTCCCCCTAACTTTATTGGTAAAGGATCTCCAATATCAAAAATTGGTTTAATGACACTACATAAGTTTGTTGTTTTTCCTGTAGGTAAATAAACCTCTAACAAATTATAGTCACAATCAACATATGTGGTTAATATTGGTTCTTCGGGCGTTTTAAAAATATAACACTGACAATCACAAGTTTCGGCACTACTAATAATATTAAAAGTTTGTCCTGTAACACAATCAATTTCACCTAAATTTTTAACTAAAAATTGGGTTTCTGGGGTTCCTGTTAAAGGACCTAATAAATCAATGGTAATAAATGTATCAACATACCCAGATAAATTAGGATTATTAGAGTTAAATGGATTATAAGACCCATCACAAGAAAGCAATTTAAAACAAGTTTCCATTTATTATAAATAATCAGATTTTAGTTTTTTGAATAAAAGATTTCATTACTTCAATATATTTTATTGTTGAGCTATTTTTATCAACATAATTAAAGTAATTCTCATCTTCTCTTAATTTTTCTATTGGGTCGACATTAATGTATTCTCCTTTATAAAATTTAGTTCCTTTTAGGTCATCTGTTACTCCGGCCATATGTAGTATTGGCATAGAATTATACCTATTAACATTATCCGTCGCCCAGGAAAAATCCAATTCTTTTGTTATTTTTGTTTTATGATTATGTAACCATAAATTCCATAAAACGGACCACATTTCAGCAGTCCAAAACTGTATTTGTCCTGGATTAATTGGGAATCTTTTTTGGTAACTTAACATTTGATTATATAATGGTGTTGAATCAATGTATATTTTTTCCCACAGTTTATAATCGGTGTTTTTTATAAGGTATTGTCCTCCCCCAGAATTTTCTTGATTTTCTTTTATTGTGTTAACATCAATCCCAATTATGTTTGCCATTTCACTTATTAATTGTCCTTTTTCAGATGAAGGATGTTGTTTTTCATATCTATTACCACAATCCATAATGTAATCATATCCAATATAACTTATTGTGTCTGATAAATAATTAATATCATCACTTAATAAACTATCAAAGTTTGGTAATTTATTAAAGATTATATCGGCATCGTGTAAAAAGAAACATTTACCTAATTCAGGATTTTTTTCTAACCACTTAAATATCAAATAAGGTTTTATGCTAGGTATATATAAATTTTTACTTCTATTATCATCAAAAAAATGAACATTAATACCATAGTCCATTAATTTTTTTGCTCCTTCTGTTAGTTCTTTTGATCCGTGAACCATAGCAAAAATTACGTGAATTTTTTTAGGGTCAATTCCCTTCTCAATAAAATTATGAACATATAATTTAACCTGCCAATGAAAATATGGAACGTCAGGTTGTGCAGTTACAAATACAATATCTTTCATATTTAAAATATATTGTTAAAATAAATAAAGTGAATTTATTTCCGGATTAACTGGAATACTTTTTAAGTTAATGTATGTTGTGTAACTATTAATTACACCACTAACAATCTAAGATTTCAAATTTTTCACACCCAGTAGAATCAATTAATTTAAACCCTATTGTTGGGGCCATGTCAAAAGGTGGGGGTAATGTTATAGTTACTGGTGTTGAGGTTATTGTTCCAATATATTCACATTGGTTCCCGTAAACGTCACAAGCGTATCCACTAAATGGGGGTACTAACCCTATGATACTATTTAAAGTTAGTTGTTGCATATTTAATTATATTGTAAATATTCATCATCACCAGTTTCCATATATTCATTATTATTAGTAATAATTGCATTAATTGGAATGTCCGGAGTTGGTGTTGGTTCACACGCCACGCAAGATATATCGTAATTGATAATTAAATTAACCGTTATTTTAGTATCATTTAATAAATTGTAAGTTTTTGTTCTACAATTTTTAATAATCTCTTCACAATCATTAGTTATTGTTATTTTGTTGTTAACATAATCTATTGTTACATCTCCAATACCAACAAATGTTTGTAACATTTCTATTAATGAATCAGCCCACACAACTTCACTTGGGTAATCATCAAGTCCTGTAGAATAATATATTGTTTCAATTAATTCATCACCACCAACAATAACTTGTAAGTTAAATTCCGCAGAATTAACAATACAATTTGTATCTCCGGAAGTTAAATCGTAAAACCCTTCATTAAACATTTGTAAAATACCTCTTTTACCTACAATGTTAGAATCTTCAAAATTTTGTTCACATATATTGAACACTGAGTATGTTCCAAAAAGTTCAGTACCTTTTAATTTCACAATTCTTGTAAATGAACAACCATTATCATCAACTATTGTTAAACTATACACTCCCGATGTTAATCCTGTAATTACAATCCCTGTTTGTACCCCCACATTACCAGTCCAAGTATATGAGAATGGTGGTGTACCACTTGTTATTAAAACATTTATTTGACCATCGTTACCAAACACCGGATTAAAGGTCATAAAATCAAAATACATAGGGCTTGATGGTGCAATGTATATTGGTATTGTTTGTTGACATCCAGTTGCGTCTGTAACAGTTAAATTATAAGTACCCGCTTGTAATCCACTAAAATTACCATTTAATTGTGTTGTGGTTATTGAATTACCTATTGGACCCACTAACTGATATGACAAAGGATAAACTGCCCCCGTTGATACCGATGTTTTTATGGTTCCATTATTTAAACCACAAGACGTATTAAGAGTTAAACCCGTTATTGTGTATTTATCAACATTATAAACACTTGTTGTTCCAGTATATTGGCAATCCGCCCCATTATCAATTAAAATCACATAGTCCCCAGTACCTACTTGAAATGTTTGTGATAGTCCTCCGGCAACATTTACTTGATTTGTTCCGTTAGACCCAGAAATAGTATAATTGTAGTTACCAGTCCCAACTCCATTATTAATTGTTATATATATCGATCCGTTATTTGAATTACAATTTGAATTTGTTGTAACGACATTTACAACACCAAAAGAATTTGGTGTAACAAGATTAACTTGTATTGTGTCATTACATAGACCAGCGTCAGTTACCGTTATTGTTAATATCCCATTGGTTAATCCTGTAAATGTATGTGATGTACCAAAACCAATAAAGTCATCCCCATTTGAGGCGTAGTAGTAGAATGGTGCGGTTCCTCCAGTAACAACAACCGTTACTTCTCCGTTATTTTGGAAACATCCTGGTGATGTAATATATGTTGCTCCTATACCTATTTTAGGTACATTAACTATTTGAATGTTTTTTTGAACTATACATCCGATTGTGTCGGTAACTTCGACCGTATATAACCCTTGTGTTAATCCGGTTACGGTTGTTCCTGTTTGACCATTAACATTTGATATCCAATTAATTGTGTAGGCACTTGTTGGTGTTGTAAGTCCTGTTAAGTATATTTTACCACTACCTTGGTTGTTTATACAACTCGCATCGTCCACGGCATAATAACCATAATCAAAAGAACTACTTACATTAATTATTACCGATTCACTTCTCCCAGTACAACCACCACCATCATCACCAATAACATAATAAGTGTCGGCAGATAAATTAGGAAAAATAACATATCCAATATTATAAGGTGTTTGAGCGCTTGTTACATAATCACCTAAAAGTGTATATAAATAAAATGATGAATTACCATAAAAATTTCCGGTATAACCAGTTAATGAACCATTATTTAAACCACAAGTAGTTCCTTCCGCATCCAAATAAACGGTAGTACCTGAAGAAATATTAAATGTTGTTGTTACACTAAATGGTGGTGTTGGGCCGGTTGGTGCGGTGTCTTGTACGATAACTGAGTATGTTCCGGCACTTAATCCACCAACATAATAGGTTTCATCTCCAGGTGTTAAACCAGACAAAGGTAATAAACCAGTATATGGTGGTCCTTCGGTTACAATCCAAGTAGGTGAGTCTCCGGTTATAGTGAAAGACATTTCACCAACACTCAGATTACCACAATCTCCAGTAACAGTAAACGATATAAAATTAATATAACTCATTATTGATTACACAGTATATTAAAGTCCAAACCAACATTAATCTCAAACGTATCGTCAAGGCTAAGTGGTGTACAATTTATGTTAAAAACAGTTACGGAATTATTTTCCTCATCAATAGAATAAGTTAGTCCGTCATTTTGTAAATTATTTAAAGATTGGGTTAATCCGCTCACCCATTCAGAATTTGTTGGTATTACAGAATACCCACTTGTTGTTGTAAATAGGTCTATAGTTAATGGAACTCCGTTTAATCTTAAATCAACATACCAATGAACAACAATTGTATTTAATAAACAATCACTTAAAGTTAAACCATTCGCCAATAAATAATTATTTAAAGTTTCTGCCAATATAGTACCAAAAGAAACAATATTTGGATTATTTGTCCAAGGATATAACCCACATTCAATAAACTGGGTGGGACAATCAAAAGCAAATAATTGTGAAGTTAAAAGACAAGGTTTACAAGGTATTGGAACAATTTGACATCCGTATTGTCTTCTCCAAACAAACTTTTGTCTATGGAAAATTGAATTCTCAAATCTAACTCCGGTATTCCATATTGTTGTTGCTGGAACCATTTGTTCTACCAATCTAATCCAATAATCTCCAAGACCATTCACATAATCAATCATTGTTTGATATGTGAAATTATCATTTGGGATGTTAACAGTTTGTTTTGATTCCAAATATTTCCAATAGATTGATTGTAATGTAGGATAACCACCGGTTTTACCGTCAGTTATGAATTGTCTATTTCTAACATTAATTGTATTATGCCAAAAAGTTTGGGCAAATTCAAAGAATGTTTTTTCTTTTGGTTTAGGTATAATTTCAGTCCAATCAATACCACCCCTTTTAGGGTATGGTGTGTTTGGGTTTGGGTTACAATATGTTGGTTCAACATAATTTAATCCTTGATTAGGTATTGGGTAATTATATAATCTAGACATAGACCATACATCATAGACCAACCCTAAACTTGGATTTAACATGATATCAACATTCTTAACATTAAGAACTAAACAGTCTTCCGAAACTGGATAATACGCATTAAAATTACCATCAGAACTTTTTCTTAAAATACTTTCGTGGTCTGTCCAACTTTTTTTATTATCCACAATTTTTCTCAATCTGAATCCCATATCCATATAGGGGAATTGTCTGTATCTTTGTAGATATTCTTCACCATAATTAAATGGTAATAATTTTGTTTGATATGAAGGATTTGTTCCGGTAAACACACTTGTTGTCAAATCTATCTTTTCCGGCATTCTATGTTGTGGTGTTGATTCAAACCACCCTCCTCCGATTTGGAAGTAATATGTGTCACTTTCAACTGGCATGCTGGGGCAACCAAATTGGTCTATGGGGTAATCAGAAAGAGTAACACTAACATCCCTAGTTATACTTGATAATGTAACTCCAGTATATTGTACTCCCATAATAGAATACACATCGGTGTAATCTAATACCGGTATTTGTTGAACGTAGGTTCCTCCAGATATTGAAAGGTATTTTGTTTCAAAGTCATTAATATTAATCCTTTGGTCGGCAACATATATATGTTCATTAAACTCAACTAAAAATTCCGGAGCTCCTATCAATCTCATTAGTATTTCAATAGATTTTCTAGTTCCTTTTGATTTGAATAAGAAGGCAGAATTTAATAAAAGATTTCTAAAATATTGGTAATTTAATTCTTCCGGAGTTTGTCCAATAGGGACTCCACTAAAATTACTTTCAGCCCCCTTAAATACGGAATCTAATAATTCAGTTTCACTAATAGGGGACATATTTATTTTCCATCCTAAAGTTTGTGCTAAATTTCTAAGTAATTGTGATGGTATGTCATTTTTAACATTATACCTAACTGAATTCATATTTGCAAGAGCGTCTATAAATTTTTTAGTTTCGTCAAAACTTCTACCATATAATTGTAAAACTTTTTCAAGTTTTTTATCTGTTGTGTCAAATTCTTTTAGGGATGCGGTAGTTAAAAATCTAGAGATTAAATTTGTTTTATATGAATCAAAATTTGTTGCAAATTTATTTAATTCCGATAAGTAATTCTCAAAAGATTTGGTTCTAAGGTCCAAATTCCATTTTCCATCGGTAGGAAATCTTAATGTTTGGTAACTAAACGTATATGTCCCATCTTCATTTTCAACCGGTACTTGAAAGTATGCGGTATATAATGGGTAATTCTGTCTATTAAGTAAGAAGTTTTCAACCGCATCTAAATCTTCATTAAATACTTTATTAACATAAAAATCGGTAGGTCTTATTATTATATCTTCTTCAGTTTGGTATTTATTTGGGAATGGTTCTCCAATAACATAAATTCTTAGATACTGATCGTTTTCGGTTGTGGGAACTATCTCATTTATTGAATAGACCCCACCATTCACAAATAAACCATATTTGTTAAAATTTTGTTTTAAATTTCTTAACTGGGATATTGATATTTCAGATGAAAGAATGTTTTTGTCCGCATTTGTTGTATAATCAATACCAAACGGGTTTCTTATTGCGGATATATCTAAATCAAAATAAGTTTCATTTTCTACACTGTCATAAACAATATTAACTGCAGTATATCCAGTTGTATAATCAGGTCTATAATTTAGAACTTCTAACCCAGCAGGAAAAAAATTAATAATCTTTCTAATAGACGAAGAAACTCTAAGTACTAACGAACCATATAATGTAAAATTTGTTATTTGGGTTAAATCATAATTTGGATAAACTTGGAAATTATTCGCAATTAACATTTTTGATTGTTCAACATCCTCAATATTCATACTTGTTAAACTCATAGGGTCAGAAAAGACACCTATCTCAAAATTTCTATCTTGTTTTTCCGAAATACCAGTAGTAAATTCAAAATTTCCTTGCGTAAATCCTCCCCCATCAATTAATTGGAATCCAACTAAGTTGTCTGAGAACGATCCTTGGCCTGAGGCCTGTGGTGGACAAGTAAATTTATTAATTGCCATTATCCTGTTATGTTATTAAAACTTTTACTAAAATCTATATTAGTTCCTCTATCCTGTCTAACCTCATATAATAATTCATTAAACTGGTCCTTAATTTCGTATAGATTGTATTGTTTATAAATGTTATTTTGATTGTCGTAAATTGTGTAAATACCATCATCAATTGATTTAGTTTGATTACCATAAAGAGCAATTGCAAGTGTTGAGATGTCTTGGTCAACAATCTCTATCTCAGTAGTGATTGGGTTAAAGAAGGTATTACTTATTATTATATTTTGGTTTGGTTGTCCAATGTACGGTGTTGCACTTGGTTTGTTAGTTGGCGATGCTGATGGTGATAAAGTACAAAATAATAAATTAGTACTACTCTCAACATATCTATATCTAATAGATTTTTGTGAAGTATTTGTTAAGTTTTGATAAACAGGTTCACAATAAAATGATGAGGTAATAATCCTAAAGAAATTAGGTATTTTAGTTCCATTCGCATTTAAATATTCAACTCTGAAACCTATTAATCCTTGATTAATAAATTTATTTCTGTAATCAACCGGAACATTATTAATATCAATAACAATTCCTTTAACATTTGGTAATGCCGATAAAACACCACAATCAGTGATTGTAGTTCTTATTTCTGCCGGTCTTATGTATAATGTATAAATACCAAGTTTATTAAATTGGTCTGCTGGTAATTTTAAATTATATAAACCACCAAGTAATTCAACATTTGCGTTTCCACCAGTATCTGCATTATGAAAATACGGCTTCAATATAGTTTTAGCGTCTAACTTTGTTAGTAAAAAATTATCAGTGTTATCTCTAGACGGTGTATAATTCAATATTATCTCAACATCGTCAGGACTTACATCTGATGGTCTTATTGTTCCATAATTTCCTGTAGCCACGTTTTTTAGTTATAAATTTGTTTATCTTTTTATAAATACTTTAATCAGTATTTTTTGACATTAAAGTATCCATAACCATATTTTGTTATATCACCTAAATTATCAACCTCCCCCAACCTTTGTAACGCCTCTAACCCAGAAATTTTACCCCTTTCAATAAATAATTCAGATTGTATTTGTGGTTCATCAATTACATTTAATAATGCTTCATTTTTTGTTAATGCTGACAAAACATACTCATCCTTATCTATACCATAAGAAGAAATAAAATAAATTGTAGTCCCGTCGTTAATATCCCAATATAAAATATCATTTACGGTATATGCGGTATAGGTATTGGTTGGGTCTGGTCCATATACAATTCCGTAACTCGCGGAGGTCCCTGTTACTGGAATATTTAATTTATATTTACCTCCAAATAAATTGTATTTTGGTCCGTATTGTGATAAATCACTCAAAGTACTTTGTGTATACCCTGTAATTAAAAAAGGTACTGTAGTAAATGTACTACTATCATAATCATCAATTGATGTGTTTGAGTCCCCAGTAAATATATAATCGTAACTAACTGGTGTTCCTGTCCAATTACAACCAAAGGCAGTAAAATATGCGGTACCCCCTGAGTTAGGTATTATAACGTCAGTATACGGTATATTAACAGGTTTTGTAACTGTGGATATTCCCCATGGTGAATAACAAGTTAATATAATTTCATATTGTGTTGTTGCCGCAGGGTAAGTATGTAAAACAGGTGTGGTATTTGTTAATGTAAAAAGTGGTGAACCGTCCCCCCAATCTAAAACAAAAGTACATAGTGATAAAAATTTCTTTAACCCTTCATCTGATGTGTTAAAAAATAATACATCATAAGGGTTGGCGGTTGTTGCTGAATACAAAAAGTTAGTTATAGTATCCTTTTGTATTGCCGCCCCATCAAATGGAGTATAGTACCCAAAGTCAATTGCGGTTTCAGTAAATAGTAATGGTATTGTTAAACACGTTAATAAAGATTCGCCATTTGTTCCTCCTGACAAAATATAAGTCATTCCGGTATAAACCCCAGTACTACCAGTAATAACATTTGTTGTTATTGCAGTTATTGGACAACAAGGATCTATTTCATAATTGGTTTCGGTACTTGCAGTATAATCAACAATAATAAGATCCGCCTCAATGTTTTCCGGAGATATTTTAAAATAATATTTTTGTTCTTCCATAATTAAGGGTTAAGGTATTCATACCATAAAATTGGGTTTATGTCGGTCCCAACCTGGTTTCCTGTTACAGTTGAAAATACTTGATATGTTTTTGTATTATAATCTAATTTAACTTTGTAATAGAAAAAATCTTCCCCATTAAATGTATAATAGTTTCCTGATAACGATCCTTGTGGTCTATTCATCATTTTAACATACACACCAGTTCTTGCATCAAAAAATTTAGCTGACATATAGAATTCGTCCATATCAATATAACCTCTGTTCCTTAACCAATAAATAAAAAACCCTTCTTTATCACCAACAAAATCTAATTTGAATTTTGGTTTACGAATTTTTATGTTAGATAAAGATTGGGATATTGTGACAGTTTCAAAATCACCTTGTTGTACTGGTAATATTATTGTAAAATAATTTGTTTGTGATGCGTCGATTCTTGTATCATAAAAATCCAACTTAAAGAATGATTTTGTAAAAGGTTTTATGTAATAATATATATCCGACGCAGAAAATCCTTCGTATCGATAACTATTTATCCAAGCCGCTGGGTTATTTATTGTTTGACCACTATCAAAAAAGTTAAATTCATAATTAACACTTGTTTGTAAATTTGTTCCACCATTTAGTGGTAAATAAGACTGATGTGAAAATCTTGATAATTCAAAATCTGTTGGTTCTCCTATTAAATCCCCAACAATTTGTTCTTGATATACGTCAATTGCCTGGTCGCGCTCAGTAAAATCCCATTTTATTTCAATAGGAATATTTATTTGTTTATCCGTTGTTGGAACCAATAATTTATATTTACTCACACTCATCTATCGTAGGTTCTGCAATTTGTGTTATATCAGCAATTCCTGATCCTTCAGAAAAAATTCTGAATATTGTATTTTTAAACGGATAATGTCTTCCGTTTGAAAACGGGTAATCTACTCCGTTCCCTAAATTGTCAACAAACCCATATGGATATATATCTCTCCATCTAAAACTATTTGACATATTTGAGTAGAACGCATAATTTGGTATTCCCTCTACCGTAAGAGCGTCCCCTTCTTCCACATAATCAGAATAGACTTTAAGTTTTATTGGGTTATGTGGATAATAGTAATAACCAAATTTATTTGTGTTTGGTGAAGAATCTAATTGAGTAAACCAACTTTGATTAAATGTGAATTTATTAATTTGTCTTGATATTACTCTTTCAAGTTGCTCATAGTCATTCCACTCACAATAGTCACCATCTATAGTATCCCCAGAAAATAAATCTTGATTATAATAAAATGGTCCAAACCCTAAGTTTGAGGTGTATGGAATATTTACTATAGTTGAGTCAGACAATGGGTTTGTTAAATCCCACCATTGGTTTGGAATAGAACTATCAAGATACACATTAAAGTAATGTCCTTTTTTTAATCTATCTGTCCATCCATAATAACCTTTCCAAATAGTAGTAAAGAATAGTTCCGTTATTGGTCGTTTTTGATTATCAATTAACAATGATACATCAATATCTCTATTAAAAGATAATGTATAACTTTGACTTCCTTCTAAAATTGAGGTTCTTGGTAATGTAGGTGGGGTTAATACCGTTAAGGTTGGTGTAAAACCGGATAAAACTTTTTCAAGTTTACTTTTACCGTTAAAAATGTTTTGTTCAAAAGCCGCTTTAACTAAAATTGCATCTTCTGAATTTGTTAAAATTTTATTAACTCTAACATAATACTTTGATGTTGTTTCTCCGGAGTTAATTGGGTCTAAAACTCTTTTAAAGGTTCCTGTTACTCCAACATCAAATGTTGTTCCTAAATAACCAATATTGAATAAATTAAACATTACAAACTCACTACCAGATCCACCATCACCCAAAGAATCTACGGTAAAAACTGTGGTTCCGTTATAATCAAAAGACAACTGTACGTACTCACCGGTAATTAACCCGTGTGACATAGGACATTTAAATCTAATGATATTATCAGAGTTAGAAATAATAACAAAGGGTATACCATCTGACGCAACCCAATTCCAAGTTGTTAAACTGGTTGGGTCATTTGCAAATAACTGTTGGTTATAGTCATTATCAAATGGGTAACTTAAATAATGTGTCCAATTATATGTTGTTGCACTAATATTTAAAAAATCTTGATGATTATTTAATCCTGAAGTGTATCCAACTTTTGAGTTGTCCGTTCTTTCAAAATCAAACTCAGAGTATTGGGGGTATCCAAACCAAGGAACAATATTAAATGGGGTACCACATAATACTTGTCCGGCACTTTCTTCAATATTTACGTAATATAAATAATCCCTATATGGTGGGTATGTTGTGATACCAGAATATGCGTTTTTAAAAATAACATCGTATTTTGATGTTGGTCTATATATTTCCGATTCTTGTCTTTCATCATCAAAAACTTGTAACGCATTTACATCAATAGTTCTTTCATATTCCACAATTTCTTTATTGGTTCCTTCTAAAACTATTTTTTCAGAACCATCAGTATCAGTTGCGGTTTTATTTCGTAAACTCCCTAAAACTATTGTTGTTGGACTATCTATTCCCATTATTCTGCAGTTTCAACATAAAGTTTTATGAATTTATCAATTGCGGTGTTTCCGTTATTTAACCCAAAGTAAAAGAAGAATGGTGCTCCGACTATTATTGGATTTCCATTTGGTGTCCCGTGTGTTATTGTTGGGTTTGGGTTTGCAATATATGGTACAGGATTGCCATTAATATTAAACCTAGTTATAAATCCGTGATTTGTACCTGCTTGGTAATATTCTAAAGGATTATTAAAATCTAAGTTTTGATATTCTTGACTATAGAACCCTAAACCGGAAACATTCTGATTAGATGTTGTAACCCAGTTATTATTTTCAGTACCAAAAATGTTATTTGATGCTCCCGCAATTTTCCATTTATAATGTGGGACAACTTGGTCGTTAGGATAACCATAATAAGATGTTAAATTACCACAAGAACTAGCGTAAGTTTCAATACCCGGACTTAATCTCCTTCTATATTGGTATTCTTCAGTGCTAGAAGAAAAGAAAACTCCAAATACAGGTCTTGGTTTAGCTCCAACCCCATCATCACCAATGAATAAATCAAAATCTCTATAATTTTCATTCAAATAAGGTGTAACTCTCCACTCAGAATTAATCGATAACGCTTGTGCGATATCACCATCAATTCTTTCACCATCTCTAGTACTATTAAAGAATTGTATAATTCCTTTACCTTCACTACTTCCACCATTAGGATTTCCTACCGGAAACATTTGGTCTATCACACTTTGATTTAATAATCTAGATATGAATCCCATTTGTATTATGTCTGAATTATCTTTATATGATGTTGATCTAATTTGGTCGGCAATATATCCATTAAAGTTTCCATCATTACATATTTCACTAATAAAACTATCTCTAGGCCCTAAATCCATAACAGTGGTTGGGAACTGGATTCTTTGGTTATTATACCCTAATCCTGGGTATTCAGTTATAAGTTCTACTGGTATAAATGGGCTTGGTGGTGGTGAATTAACTCCAATAAAATCAGTTCCATCCCAAGGAGAACTTCTATAGTAAAATCCATTATTAAATTTATTAAATATTACCGTATCTTTACAATAATTATATATTGGTTCATCAGGTTGATTTAACTTATATGTTGTACTCTTATTAAAGGTAAACATATATAAAACCCCATTAATCCAATTGTTTTGGAATGTTTGTGAGAATACTCCCCTACAAGCCGCAAATGTCATTGTAAATCTTGTTTTCCACTCTAAAAATAATTTAACATCATCACCATACTCCAATAAGTATTTTTTGTTTAACAAACAATAACACCCTTGTTTAACCCGGTCTGAAGGAACATCACAATTTTGATTAACGGTTATTCCTGTTCCAGTACCTTGATAACA
>B570J29032_109958777_pt1 | contig 14948 bp, 12 predicted proteins | sample LakMenEpi16Nov12_FD_29032 | JGI IMG/M metagenome (IMG submission 29032)
GTGGCATAGCTGAAATAGTCCTGATTGAGCCAAATGGAACCATCCTCGTAAATCTGAATTAGGGTGTCTCGTATGGTCTTCTCGAAAGCTTCCACCATGGCCAAATTGCTGTTTCCATAAGGTGCTAAGCCCATCAACTTGTATTCTCCAGAGTTTACTTTAAATCCTAAAAAATAGGTAAAAGCAGAATAAAACAAACCCAACGAATGCGGAAATCGCATTTCTTGAAGCATCGTTATATCTGCACCTTTGCCATGCGAAATCGTCGCGGTTGCCCATTCACCCACACCATCGATACACAAAATTGCTGCTTCTTCAAATGGCGAAGCATAAAAAGCACTGGCTGCATGAGACAAGTGATGGCTGCAAAACAACAAAGGCGTTTTTGACTTTTTCCCCATACCCAGTTGTACCAATTGTTTTTGAATACGACTTCGCAAAAACAACTTTTCATCCAACCATATAGGCATAGAACGCAAAAATGAACGAAAACCCCTTGGTGCGAATGCATAGTGTGTTTCTAACAACCTCTCAAACTTGAGCAAGGGTTTGTCGTAAAAAACAATGGCATCCAATTCCTGAATCGTAATGTTTGCAGCATTAAGACAATAGGCTATTGCTTTTTCAGGAAATACTTCGGTGTGTTTTACACGCGTAAATCTCTCCTCCTGTGCAGCAGCAATAATAGATCCATCCCTCAGTATTGCAGCTGCGGAATCATGATAATAGGCCGATATTCCTAAAATGTTTTTCGTAATCGAATTACATTCTTTTGAAAATTTCCGTAACTTTTTCTAGGGTTAATATTTCTTTGAAATTTTCACCCAATGCATTCTTTAACGGCTTCTCATGAATCACCGTAGACTGATACAATTGCACATATTGTTCATCCAATAAATTCGAGGCGATTCCTCTTGGAATTACAACATTTTGTTTTGCTGCCATTCTGTTGAATTCCGCATACTCAGCAGGATAAAACTCCTCCATTGCCATCATTGTAATGCAGTTCGCGATGCAATGATGCGTGCCCAATACCACACTGAGTCCAGCTGAAAACGGATGGATAACACCCACATAACTGTTGGCTATGGCGCATCCTCCTAGGTAAGAAGCTACCATCAACTTTCCGCGATTTTCATCGCTTTGCATATCCTCTCCTAAAAAAGCATCCCTACACAACTTCAAGGTCTCCTCAGAAAACGCATCCCCAATGGCATTCCTATGGCTTCCGTTTAAGGATTCAATACAGTGGATATAGCTATCCATACCTGTATAAAAATACTGGTCTCTTGGAACAGTAGTGGTCAAATCTGGATCCAAAATCAATTGATCATAGATGGTAAAATCGCTGTTCATTCCCAGTTTTAAACCACTTCTTACGTTGGTCATTACACAGGTTCTGCTGCTTTCAGCGCCGGTACCAGAAATGGTGGGAATCCCAATTTTAAAAATCCCGGGATGCTGCACCAAATCCCAACCCTGGTAGTCTTCCGCTTTGCCCGGATTGTTAAACAAGTTGGCCATCGCCTTGGCGGTATCTAGAGAAGACCCTCCTCCTATACCCAAAACCACAGCTGGTTTCATGCCTTGTTTCAACTCCTTAACCTGTGCCATAAAACCATCAATTTGATCTGTTTTGGGTTCATGTGTTGTATCGAGCCAAAGCACATAATCTTCCGCTTGTATTGGCAATTGGCTGCTCAAATCCTTATCCTTAAAATAGTGATCGATTACATACAATTTATACCCTTCACGCCCTTCTAAAAGTCCTTCCAAATGCTTAATAGCACCAGGACCATAATTGTAATATTGAACTTGCTTGCTGTTGTTGTTTGCTGCTACACTCATGTGTTATTGTATTGATTTACTTTTTTATAGATGTAATTAATTGCTGATAATTGCTGACTTGATTGAAGTGCTTTTCCCAATAAGCTTTGATGCCATTTCTCGCATCTGCAGTGTTCAATCTGTGTTGCTTAAATGCCGATATTTTCTCGCATATTTCAGAAATTTCAGTTTCCAACGGTAACAAAATTCCTGTCTGTTCCGTGACTATTTCTCTGCATCCACCTACATCTGTGCACATTACTGGAACGCCAAAACTAATACACTCCATTATACTTACCGGAATACCCTCAGTCTCAGACAAACTGATAAACAAATGAACAGGGTTTATTTTATAATAGTCCATGATTTGTTCGTGGGCCACGGTCCCCATTGCCACAAATTTCACATTGTCCGAATGTGCTATTTGCTCCTTAATTTTCAAGTATTTATCAATGCTTTGATCGGTGTTTCGGTCATATATATTTTCACTGCCAATATGGACCCAATTAACCTGAAATGGCAAATTGAGAATTACTTCCGCAATTTTATCTACCCGTTTTACATTCCGAACATGACTGCAACTTACAATAGTAAAACCCTTTACTGGAAATGGATTGATATCATTGTGCGAAGCTGTTCCCAAATAAATGGTAGATATTTTTTCTGAATATTGCGGATACTTTTTTTTAAGATAGTCTGCACCATCCTTTGAAACAGTAATGATTTTATCAATATTTTGAAATTGAAATTTGCGTAACAACACTCTGTTTTTCAAAGTAGGTTGATTTTCAAAAATATCACCACCATGAGCACGATTTATAATTAACACTGAAGGCAGCAGTTTCTTAATGAACGCGAGATACACCGAATCATACAGCCAAAAGGAATAAATGGTGATGTCTTCTTTTTGTAGGTTATGACGGTATATATATTGAACAACTTGTTGCGCTTTGAAATAATTGCTGCTAAGTTTTTTTAATGCCTCTGAAAGGCGCTTAGGTGAAAATCGAATTTCATTGAAAGATAAAAAAAGTATGCTCAAAAAATAAAGTGCATTTTCCCACATGATTTTCATCGGGTTGCACTGTTTCCACTGAATGTAATTTGAAGTAATGGTAAATGCCGGAGGGTACTTTTTTGCTGCAACGGTTACATCAGGAAACACCACACACTTATCAAAAGCAGGCGACAGCAGTTCCATATCTCTATATCCAAAATCAGATTCGGCAGAGTCGTCAAAATACAACAGTACTTTCAATTTTGTAAGGCTTTCTTCAAACTTGCTGATAACTCGGCAACGGTTACTTTCCAATCCAAATGTTCCTCTGCAAATTGTCTCATTTTTGCAGTATGCAAGTTGTCCTTGCGCATGCGCATGGCAAATTCATATACCCGCTGCATGTCTATATCTGTATCATTGTTGGGCAACTGCAGGTAATACTCTTCGGCAGAAGTTCCATCAATATCAGGCATGGAATTAGCCTGAATAAAAGGCAAACCACGCGCATAATAATCACGGCTTTTCAAATTGGTAGTTTCATTGAATTTAATAATATAATTGGCAAGATTGCTCACACCCAAATCCACTTCGTTCACAAGCTGCTCAAGCTCTATATGGCTCAACCTGCCCGTTAATTTCACAAACGGCTTTTGGTACAACTCTTTTTCTACAACATTGCCAGTTATGTACAATTCAAACCTTTCGGGATTTTGATTTTCAATACTTCGCATCAGCCTTTCCAAACCTGACCAAGGCTGCTGCATGCTGCTGCCTTTCATGAACAACAATTTGATTTTCCCTGACTTGTATTCATGCGTTCTCATTAGAACTGATTGGCAATCTGCACCATCCCTGTTATATATAACTTTAATTTTACCTTTGGCAATTTTATTCAGCATTTCACCGAATTCTGGAGTAAATACCACCACAGATTTGATAATAGGTAAATATTTCTTAATAAACTTTTTCTCATAAATATAAAAATATCTGAAATATTCCCACCACCTGAAAGCCAATCCCATCCAACCACTTTTGGGTGCATACTTTCTTTCGGCATAATTTTCTCCTATTGTATTGGAAGGAATATAAACAAATAATTTATTGGCGTGTTCTTTTACCAATTTAAAGTACTCTGAACCTGAAGCGCCGTGTCTGAGGAAAATACAATCTAAAGCATTTTTTGAAATAAATTTGTTTATTTGACTGTAATAAAATTGATTTTCGTAATAATTATTGAAATACTTTCGGTCGGATTTGTATGGCAACAATGGGTAAATTGAAATAAAATCATTGATTATGACTTTTTCAGTTACTGAGTGAGAAAAGAACCAACCTTCTGCATCAAATCCATTGTTTCTCAATTGGGTTATTTGGCAAATGATTTTGCTCTGCACGCTGGATCCTGAAAAACTTCCGCCTAAAAATATATATGCTAGTTTCAATTGTATATATTTTGCAGTTTTTCTGCCGTAACGCCTTGATTATCTGAAAAGTTAAGAATCAATTGGGTTTGATTTCGTTCTTCAATAACCAAGGGTAAATAACGTTTCGAAACTATTAAAACATCAGCATGTTTGATGGCCGATTCAAAATCAGAAAGGCATGCATACAGATGAGCATGATCTACACGAACATTATCCGTATTCAAGTCTTCATCCCATATTTTAATATCGAAATCATTCTCGGAAGAAATTGAATTGACTATTTTTAACATTGGACTTTCCCTTAAGTCATCAGAATGGTTTTTAAATGTGAATCCAATGAATGTGAGTTTAGATTTACCAGTTTGCCTAATTCTGTCTTCCAAGGTTTTAATAAATAATTCATTACTTGGAATCACGTTTTTCATAACGGACATGGTTCTATTTGACTTTTTCATTAGATACTGCAGTTCACGTACGTCCTTTGGAAGGCAAGAACCACCGAAAGGCAATCCTGGTTTAAAATAATAACTGGATATATTTAATTTATCATCTGCTATGAATATTTTGTGTGCCATTGAAACATTAACCTCCAAATCAGATGCAAGTCCGAATATTTCATTAGCAAAAGCCACTTTCAATGCGTGAAAACTGTTATCGATGTATTTGGAATACTCAGCTGTTCTTAAATCAGTAACAAACGCTGGTTTGTTTGGGTTTACGTGCAGCAATGAAATTAATTCTTCAATATTATGCTGTTCGTCTTTGCCAATTACAAACCTCCCATAATTGTAAAAGTCCTTAACCGCCGAACCTTCACGCAGAAATTCAGGATAAAATACGGGCACGACCCCGGGGAATGTATCGTTAAGATATTTATTGCAAATTTCACTTGTGGTTCCTGGCGGAACAGTGCTTCTGAAAACAATATACTTTTTGTCATTTGGTTTCAAAAAACTAGCGATTTCCATCATTGCATTGCTCAAATAGCTCAGATTTACTTCCCCATCAGGCTTGCTAGGTGTACCTACACACACAATCAGAATATCGCTGTTATCAACCAATTCGCCTACGTTCTCTGTGGGTATAATAAAATTATTTAGAATGCCTGATTTAAGTAAATCATCCACTTCAGGCTCTCCAATTGGACTTTTTCCTTCACGAACCTGATGTATTTTGAACTTTTTTACATCTGTACAGTAAACCGTATATCCAGATTTGCTTAAACATGCTACATTCACAATGCCAACATATCCTAGACCTAAAACTCCTATTTTCATTTTATTATATGTAAATTAATTTCTTGCCAAGCCTTGTGTACTAATTCCTTATTGACTGTATTGTTCGCATATGCATTTTCAAGGTTTTCAATAAATGCAGAATCAATGGTGTATTGATTTTGTCTGTAAGATTGAGAATGCAATAAATCCAAAGCCCAGGTTTTTAAGTCTGTCTTAAACCAATGTTCCACAGGACTTCCAATACCTATTTTGTGTTTGCGTGTGCGAATACCTTCTGCCATTTTACCCTTCATGGCTTCGCGCAGCACAAGTTTGTTAAATTCATGATTCACCTTACTCTCAAAAGGCAATGAGAATATATAAGACACCAATCTCCAATCCATAAATGGCATGCGGATTTCAACACTATTCATCATACCTGCACGGTCAAAATCACGGAAAATAGATGGCAAGGTATCAACAAAAGTTTCCTGAAAAACCATGCGATCTACATAATCCATTTCACTGAAATCATACGGCTCGCCCAATCCTGTCATTGCTGGGTGGGTCATGTAGGTACTTCTGTCAATGCTTTCCCCTTTAATCAACCACTTAATCATGGTTTTGATTTTGTGAAGTGGATTTCTTGCAGCATTCATTAGATTTTGAATATTGTGCATGGCGCCATCTTGCTCTACCTCGTGGTAGGTGGGAATGAGCACATCCTGTATCATACGTGCCTTTGAGAAATCGCCCTTTTTATAAAAATGATAAAACAGGTTGTAGATCATGTCGCGGTATCCATACAACATTTCATCTACACCATGGCCATCCATAGATACGGTAATGCCAGACTTTTTCATACCCGCATAAATTCCAGAAACCGAAGTAATTGGTCCCACATTTAATGCATCAAACAGCAGTGTATCACTTACAACCCTATCTGGCAAATATCCATATTCCTGATCCAAGAAAACTGCAGGTCCTTTGGTGTATGAAATCGCCTCTTCTGCATAATGTCTCTCGTCTGCAAGTAAGCCCGGAAAGGTAGCTACAAATGCCTTCTGGCTGTCTGCATGGGTTCTATGCATGCTTTCATTTTGCAACAAATCATACACAACAGAATATACGCTACTTGAGTCTAATCCGCCACTTAATGCAGTGCCTACACTTACATCGCTAATCAAACGTATACGACAAGCATCCCTAAAGATAGTATAGAATTCTTCGGCTTGTGCTTCCAAGGTTTTGGGGATATTGCTCCTCACATGGTCTTTGATATGCCACCAGCGCTTTTGTTTGAAAGGACCGTTCTTCTTCAAACGCACACAGTGCCCTGGTAGTATCTGATATATTTCCTTGTAAATGGAATATCCTGAGCCGTGAATTCTAGCGCCTTCCAATTGAAAATCTATCATCTGCATGTCAAACTCACGGGCATACCCATCTAGCTGTTTGAAAGCCCTCGTTTCACTGGCAAATGCAAATATTTCACCCGGTTTGTGCAAATAATAAAATGGCTTAATGCCAAAACGGTCGCGAGCCATAAACAACTCCTGCTCTTTTTCATCCCAAATGGCAAAAGCCCACATGCCATTAAATCGATTCAAGCAACCCTCGCCCCATTGATGATACGCAGCCAATAATACCTCGGTATCTGTTTGGGTTTTAAATATATATCCCTTACTCTCAAGCTCGGTGCGGATTTCTTCAAAGTTGAAAACCTCCCCATTGTAAGTTATCGCATATCGGTTATCGGCAAAAAACATGGGTTGTTTCCCAGCCTCGGTTAAGTCTAGTATAGACAACCTCCTGTGACCCAATCCCAGCGTATTGTTCTGAAATAATTCATACCCGCTGCCGTCGGGTCCGCGTTCAATAATGGAATCCGTAAATTTAACCAATCTCTCCATTGGCAAGACGTTTTCATTTAGATTCCAGATACCTGCAATTCCACACATAGTTAATTTTCTCTTTTTATGTTATTAGATATAAAATCAGGGTAATTGTTGTCTGCCCTGAAATTCTTCTTCCAAAATTCTCGAACACCACTTCTAAAACGCTTGTCTCTAAAAGTGGTTTGTAGTTTTAATTCCAGTTGCTTTGCCACCTCTTTAGGGTCAAAGTCTTTAGGAATTAATAATCCCGTAGCTTCGTTTACAATCTCTGGTACACCGCATACTGCACAGCCCATAAGCGGAATTCCAAATGAAGATGCCTCAATCATTGAAAATGGAAGTCCTTCCATTTCACTAATATTCATGAATACATCTACCGCATTTTCTTTATAAAACTCCAAAATCTCTGAATTGCTTTTTAGTCCCTTAAACTCGAATTGGGTTGCATCCAAATAGTTTTGTGTTAATGCTGCCAAAGAAGCCAATCGCGAATCATCTCCACCAAAGTGTATCCATTGAAAAGGAAGCTCTATGTGCGAAAGAAGAAGTGGCATGAGTTGCAGTCGTTTTAAAGGCACCAAGTTGCTGCATGTAACCAATGTATACACATTGTCTAAGTTTACAGGACCTTCACCACAATCCTTCGAACCCAGATAAGATCGAGAGATTGGCAAATCCTTGCCCAACTGCTTCAACATGTAGTTCTTCCCATAATCTGAAATTTGAACCACTTGATTTACGTCTTGCATTTCACAATGCCTGAAAGGATGGTAGCCACTTGTGCGTTGAGCTTCATCAAAATCAAAGCCGTGTGCTCGCGTCACCAATCTGTTTTTCCAACCCAATCTGCGCTTCCACGCCAATATACTCGTCCAGTCATTAAACCAATAGGTATACCAAATGCTATCCTCTTCTTTCCATTCCTGCGGAATAGATTCGGATTTATTAATTAGACCAACCAAACGCAATACATTCCATTTGGCTTCCAATACATACTTCCACCGATGTTTAGACTTGTAAAATTCATATACATACATACCTAAAATCCGCAAGCCATACTTCCCTAAAATCCTCCGCAAACGCAGGTTATTCGAGCTATACGTAAGCTCCTCGATATGCACATTGCCAGGCAACTCCATCTGTAACTCTCTTGAAGTAACATCTGAAGGCATTAGAATCACGGTGTCAAATGCTGCGCTTAACTGAGATAATTCCTCTGTTAAAAAGGTCTCTCCCCCTTCGTAAGGGAAATGTTGCGTAAACAACCTTAAGATACGGGCCATTCAAGAACTTTTTTCCTCAGAAACTCAGAACGTGATAACAGAACCAGCCTGTTAATTAAAGCTACAACCTCCATCTTTAATCGCATCCATCTCAGACGCAAAAGGGCATTCATGGGCAAATTTGAACTCTTTGTATCCGCAATGATTTCTTCGATATTCTCTAGAAATTTCTTTTCATTATACTCCCTTAGCCAAAGTTGTGCTTCTTCTGCCAATGCCTGCTGATGGGCCTTATCATGAATATACGTTTCAAATGCATCACAAATTTCATCCGCGCTATTGCAGTTAAACATTGGATACAATGTCATGCCCTTTTTTAAATAGAACGCATCGTCACGATACCCAATATACCCTATACCTGTAGCCAAAATTTCAGCATTGGAACAGTATAAGTACCAACTTTCACTTCCAAATTGCCCAATTCCTAAATCTGCCATGGATAACAAGGCAAGCATTTCTTTGCGCAACACAGTAGGCATCCAATGCACATGCGATGCGATTCCCAGTTCCTCTATAAGTTTTTTAGATGCTTCAACATCAGCACCGTATTCAAACAATACAATTGCAATCTTTTTTTCGGGAAACTTAGAAATAAAAGAAGCAACTCCACTTAAAAATATATCGTTCCCCTTGGTAATATGGGAAGGCGCTGTTTTCCACCATTGCCTGCTCTGCTGAATCCATACAAAATCATGAGAATCTTTGATTTCGCGCATGCGCTTTACCCGAGGAGTATCTATAGTATTTATCTCCTTTAATAAAGGATAATACATAAATGGCAATGGCTCTATAATCCTACCTGCGGCTCCAACTTTATGAATGGCATGGGATATAAAGTCGTTATTGACACTCATAGGAAGCGTTTTGGCAGCGCGTATACCCTCATATTGATAGGCCGCTGTTTGGTATAAATTGCACTCCCATAGTTGGGGTATTCGATATGCAGATTTATAAAAAGGCCAATCGAATAAATCTGTTCCCGCCCAAGCGAAAAGGTCTATTTTTTTTCCTATTCTTGCCAATAATGCAGGGGCATAATCGGTGCCTATGTAAAAGTCATATCCCTCGAAATTCTCTTTCAATGTGGCTGTTGACAATTGCATTACTCCCGCAAATTCCATCTCGATTCTTTTAATATTAAATCGAATATCCTCTGGATTTTGGTAATCTGCTTCTGGTTTAAAATGATCAAATTCATACAATAAAAACAAATCTACTTCATGGCCCATGTCTGATAAATATTGCGCCGTGGGAGCAATAATATTATTCATGTTACCAATGCAAGCTATCCGCATTTATTCTAAAATAAACTGTATGTGTTCTTCCGCTTTATTCGCCAATTCCACAGCTGTATCTCTATCCTTGCCACCTGTGATTACATGGCCGGCGCGTTCCAATGAGTTTTTCAAGTTACCCACTTCTTCGCCTGCTTTTTTTATCATTCCAATATCCAAAATACCAGGCCATTCGCCAACCTCCGCGAGCCCCCGTACTTCTTTCAATATTCCATGTGGTGGATTAAAGAACCGATAAACTGCACCGCGTTTTAAGATTGGGCCTGCAAATCCACCATCTCCTGTGAGCAATTGTGCATACGCCACGGGGGCAGCAATACCAGAAACGGCCTCAATAATGGTGTGAAATATATGACCTCCACCCCCACGCGCACCTGTTTCTACCATGGTGATCTGCATTCCATCGATAATAACCTCTGTATGCGCCATTCCAGTGTGAATACCCAAAGCTCCTACCGCCTTTTTAACGGTGTCCTCAACAAGTACTTCTTGGTCTGATGTGAGCTGGGCAGGATAGTTAAGCGAGGTAGCCACTCGGGTTCTTAAATCCGGTTTTTCCTTATCACTCATTGCAAGCACATGGACAATTCCATTGTCGCTGATTGTCTCAACAGTTAATTCTGTACCATTTACAAAGCCCTCACAGATGAGCCTATTATTGCGCACAAATGGTATGGCAAACTCAAAAGCCCATTCCAAATCTTCTTCAGATTTTAATACTGAAATCCCTCTGCCTGATCCACCGCTATCTGTAGGCTTAATTACACATGGAAATCCAATTGCACTTATTCCCTGTTTTAATTCATCTAAAGTAGCAAATACGAAAAAGGGTGGATTTGGAATGCCATTTTTCTCCCATGTTTGTCGCATCATGCCTTTGTCTGTTGCTGCCAATGCAGCCTCTTCAGAAATACCTCGCAAACCTAATTTCTCAGAAACATAGGCTGCTGTTTTGGTTCCCCAATCATTGATAGGCATGATGGCATCTACCTCGTGATTCTTAAAATAAGCCAATACCTCCTCTTTATTAGTGAAATTTAAATGCACAAATTCATCTGCGTATTTGGCAGCAGGTGCATCAGCGTTTCCATCTATAGCTAGGGTATAAAATCCATTTTCGCGCAATTTTTCGTATACGCGAATATTGTAAATGCCCGCACCTAAAACAGCTATCTTCTTCAAACTAAAGGGTTCTGCTCTGGGCTAAATTTATTCGTATCAGGCTCTTGAAGATACTTCTTCAAACATACTGTGTCGTAGGTGCTCCACTTTCTGCGATCAATACAATCAAACCAAATATCCTCTTGCTCCTCAATCCAATCTAACTTTTTCAAGAACTCTTCTGTGTGCATTTCTTTAGGAATAATAATTACTCCACTGTCATCACACACAGCTATGGTTCCATCATACTTGGCGCGCCTTTCTTCAATGATTGCCGAATCCAAGTCTATTGAACTCTCCACGTTAAAACACCCAACAGGGGAAACTCCCTGCAACCAAATGGGATAATTCTCTTTTATTAGATGTGGTATATCTCTCAGTTTGCCTAATACTACTAAAGCCTCACACTGACGGTATAACATTAAATATTTGGTAACCAAATCACCGAAAATAGCCCGTTCACCGCAATTAAAGGGTTCGGTAATGACAATAAAACCAGGATCAATGTCCGCAATCTGTCGGTGATGTTCAAAGTTACTCTCGTTCCAAGCGTATGTCCACTTCACACGACCAACCTTAAAATGCCGGCTATTCAAGGCGTACAAGCCACCATGTAACAATCCTGTTTTGTTCATACAATCGGCTACTTCAGTAGTGCTGATTCTATTTTGTCTTATTTTTTGAATAATCCTATCTATGATATCCATTTTTATTGATTTAGGTGTTGATGTATTTGAGAACTTAATACACAGAAGGTAAAGCCTCTATGTTGCAAATACTCTATATTTTTTTTGAATGATTCGAAGCTGAAAGATAACATCGCATGCTGTTTCTCTGAGGGTAAAAACTCATACGGATGAGAAATTAGATTACACATATCCCCGTCATAACTGTCCACTGCTTTGCAAAATATATCTGTATGATACGCAGGATTCAAATATCGTAATACCCCTGACTCCGTGTCATAAGGTGCTGTAATTGGCAAAACCGTTAAAGGAAATTCAAGGGTAGCGTAGCATGGGTTACCTGCTGTTCTATAGTCTTCAACACTTGGGAAATACGGATTCGTTGGGGTGTTTGCCCAACTGCGTTTGCTAATTTCCCAAACATAATCTGGCCGAGGCAAAGCACTACAATCAGCCAATAAACCAAAACTGCTGATGGTTTTCATGGTCAGGTTGGTATGATAGGTCCAACCCATGCGCAACAATTCCAAATTGTGCTTCTGAGCTGTGGCTCTGTGTCTTATTAATTCCTCTGCAACAGCAACTTCATCCGTGTTCTGAATCCAATTGCCATTATCTTCTCTAAAACTATGAAAATGCCATCCAAGCTCATGACCATTATCCTTAAGCCATTCAAGCTTTTCAGCATGTTCGATAAAAATATAGTCCGCACTTCCAAAACGCGCTTCCATTTGATCATCAATGCGAATAAACCAAGTAGTTTTAATCTCAGGATGCTGTTCGCAAAATTGCCGAAACAAGGGAAATGCGGTGGCCATCTCATCTACTTCCCCTCCATTTAGGTGGTCAACAAGGTCTAAATCAAAGGTGATGGCCGCACTTTTCATATTTTCACCAGTTGCTTCTAACGACTATATAAAGTTTGTCACTGCTCAAATGTGATGCGAATACTTAATTGTAATTCTCCGCGCACATGCGTTTTTATCTCTTATTTCTGAAGTTTAAATAACGCATTAACACAGGTTAAATACGTTTTCTCTCCATAGTTACTTTGCTCGTAAATGGCTCTTACCTTGTAATTGAACTGACTTAAATAATCGCGTAAGTCATCAATTAAGGTGTTCTGCAAATTAGACCGGTCAAACGTGCATTCTACATATATGTAATGAATCTTTCCTGCTCGCAATAAATTTTCACCGCCTTTCAATACTTTCACATCCAAGCCTTCTGTATCTATTTTAATCAAATCGATTTCTGAAATATTGTTTCTGCTGCAAAATGTATCCAAAGTATCAACCATAATCTCTTCTGATAATGCATTCATTGCATCAGAAGGTAGATTTACCGCAGGGTTTAATGAATTATAACCTGAGTCTGCTTGAATAAACATCTTCTGCGAACCTTCGGTGTCAGACAACCCTATCTTGTGCGTTTTCACGTTGGGATTGTTCGAATATGTAGCCTGTAATGCATTATAAGATACACTATAGGGTTCAATCGCATGCACCGTAGAACCAGGAAATATCCTGAGGAAATATCCTGTCATCGAACCTATGCTCGCACCCACATCCACAATACTACGCACGGAATCTAAGTTGCCGTCGCAGCCGATATCGTAGGTAAGATCTACCCCATTGGCGTGATGGTCCGTGAATGTACTCAGATATCCCATCTTCCGATTGAGTTTTACTGTAAGTTTTAAAATACCTAACGACTTCGTTAATTGGTAAATTAGCGGTTTTATTTTCATATTCAACTTATTTAATCTCGTTTTTAGACTTAATTCTATTCGCTATTGATAGGGTTTTTTTTCACCTTTGTGCAAATAATTACCCTGAATGCTCTTGTTTCTTTTTTTCTAGCCTGATTTCAGGCAATAAATTGTTTTTTTTGATTCAATACAGCAAGTATTGTCCTTATAAAATTCCTTGCTTAAACAGCAGTTTGGTTGCTTTTACAATGCGTTCAGACTCTTCTGTAGTAAGCTGGGGTAAAATAGGAATGCTTACAGCTTGGGTAAATAATTGCGCAGCCGTAGGAAAATTCTCATCACTCAAACCATACTGGCGATGCAATAGGGCATCTACGCCTTTTCGCACATGAATGCCCTGTTCCAAGTACTTTTTACGAATCGTTTCCCAATCCTTATTGCTCTTTAACACGTATCGAAAATGCATGCTTTTGCCCACAATCGCATTAGCCCAAGTATTAAGCTCTTTGGGTATACTGTGCAAATAATCCATAGCTATTTCTTTTCTTCGTTCAAGACCAATTTGGTATCTGCCCAATTGGGCATTGCCCATCGCAGCGGTTATTTCGGTGCCAGAAGTTACAAATCCCAAATTCGCTTTTAAGCGCTTAATTTCCTCAAATTGTGCCTCATCATTTACAAATAACATACCACCTTCACCCAGCCCCAAGGCTTTGGTTCCATGGAATGAAGTAAAGGCATAACTTGTAAACGTACCCGTTCTATTCTCATATTTTATAGATCCAAAACTCTGGCATATATCCTCAATAATGGGGATGTTAAAAGCGGATAAATCTTCTGTCCACGCATTAATTCCAAATATATGAACCAGAATAATTGCCTTAGTTTTTATTGTAATTTTAGGCGCTATTTCTGCACTAGACATTACACCATTTTCACCCACATCACAGAGAACAGGGTTTGCTCCAATAGCTGTTACCCCTTTCCAGACCTTATCACAAACATAGGTGGGGAGAATGACCTCATCCCCTGGCCCAATTCCGAGGCTTTTTAAAATAAGCATTTGTGCTTGGGTGCCATTACCAGTAAATAGTGCATATTTTTTATTCAAATACGCAGCCAAATCCTGCTCCATTTTAAGCATTTGATCTCCCCGAGAAAGCATAGAAGTGCGCAATACAGATGCTACTGCAATGGCGTCTTCCTCTATAATCCAAGGTTGAGAATGCGGGATAATATTGAAGCTATTATCGGTCAGATTTATTTATAATAGGTGTTGGACATATCGTATTGTCCACTTTTAAATTTACGGGTTTCTTGATTCCAATCGCGGCCTTCAATATAGTTGTGGGGCACGCGTACATTCCAACCCAATCGCTGTTTCACCACCGGTGTGGCAGCTTCTAACTCAGGATTGCTAAGATAAAATTCTACCTGCTGTTTGAA
>B570J29032_109958776_pt1 | contig 14946 bp, 8 predicted proteins | sample LakMenEpi16Nov12_FD_29032 | JGI IMG/M metagenome (IMG submission 29032)
ATCATCATCATCAGTAAATGGTTCAAAGACATCTGCCTTTACAGTAGCTTCACCACCAGAATTTGTAACTAGAAAACCTATGTAAGATTTTCCACTAATGTTTGCCTCATAGTTGCTTTCGATTGCCGTTTCAAATGCGGTAAGTGCAGAAACTATTATATTCAAATCAGCATCTAACTCTTGCAGAGTATTCGTCACACCAACAGATGATGCTGAAATTGCCGTTGTACCTGAAATATCAATTATAACAGCATTTCCATCTGTTCTTTGGTATCCATCTGTACCCAAATTTGGGTTAGTATCATTGTATAGAATAACATTGGCTCTTGACAAAGACTGAATGTAAGAAGTTTCAGCATCCACAATATTTTGTAAAATACTTGTTGCCGCATTTTGGAATGTTCCTCTAAAGTCGTTGATGTAATCTCTGTAGTTGTTTTTAATTGCTCTTATAGTTTTGTTGGAGAAGAACCCAACTTCCTCATTCAAGTATGTGATGTAACCTTCAGTGTCGTTATTAATATCACTTATAAAACCTGAGAAAACATCGTTTACATCTTTTTCAAAAGTAGAAGGCTTACCAAAGAGTGGAACATCTCCACCTCCAACAGAAACTAGCATTTCCCCGGTTGTATATCTTCTGTTGAAACTAAACTGTTGTCTTACGGCATTGTTATATTGAAGATTGAGGTCTCTAATTTTGTTGTTGATTGTGGTAAAATAGTTTTGTGTTTGAGCAACCAAACCAGTCATGTAATCTTTGTACTGGATTGTTCCTATATCACCATTTGGTGTGTTTACAGTTGTCAGTACAGTGCCAATAAATTCTAAGTTACTCTTAGGTTGTGTATTGGTTGCCTGATTGATTGTAGGTGGCGGTGTTTTAAGATTAAGTTGGTCCAGGAATTGTTGGTCAATAACTTTGTAACTATCATCTGTCGCATCAGCTCTATCGTCATAAATTTCTGTGTTAGCATAGTAATTGAACGAAAGTGCATTTTGAAGTTTATCAACAGACTCCTTCAATCCTTGTCCACCAACAAATTGGAAAGACAAAGTAACGTTTGCAATCATCGGTTGAACTCCAATTCCTTCAGGATTCAAATCCAAATCCTCATAAGTAAGGTTCAAACTTTCTGGGATAATTTTTGAGTGGAAAAAGTCACCAACTCTTAAAATCAAAACTGGCGGCGCACCAAATGATGTGTTAACGGCATTATTGTATTGCAGAGTGCTTCCACCTTGTTGGTCTACTTTAACTGTTGGTATTGTATCACCTGGACGCATACATTGCTGAAGGAATGTAAGTCTTGAGTTCAATCCTTCCGGTGTAATAGAGTGGAATGCTGGATGGAAAAATTTAAGTTTTTCTCTCAAGCTGTCATATACCATTGGTGTGTCTTGTTTAATTACCTCAAAGTAATCACACTCAGATAGCAAACTCCTCAGAACTCTTTTTGTAATATTGTCACGGAATACAGTTTCTTCAACAAGTTCCGTTACCGGCTGTTTAGGTCGTCTTTGCTCGATGATTTGTTCATCAAAGAACGGAATTTCCTCAGGCACGTCCACATCTTCTGGGGGAGGTGATGGTTTGTAATCTATATTAATAATTGAGGTTCTTCGACATGCCATTGCCCCCACCGTGTAAACTTGAGCATCTCTTGACAAACTATCTTGCCCACTACAATTATAGGTACCAAAAGTTTTTCCGTTCAATCCAACAGGTTTAACCTCAGCATTTTCACCTAGAGTGCTTCCAGTATTTAATGTAAGTCTCCCAGAATTAATATATTTGTTCAAACTACCAATGCTTGAAATAAATTGCACGGCAGAATTCATTCTTCTCTGAGATAGAAGTTGGTTATACGATTCACTTTGAGGATTTGAAGCGCTACTTTCCAAAACCAAATTGCAAGTGGCATTAGTATCATTTTCCAAATCTCTACTCAACTGAAGCAACATTTCTTCAATTGCACTTTTATTACCTTCAATAACTTGGGTAAAAAATTCAGACACCTGAACTTCCTGGCCTAATTGACTTGCTTTAGTATTGTAAATTTGTTTGTTCGTACTACTAACGTAAGTGTTATAATAAACTGGGTAGTTTTGAACCGGTAAATCCGGTTTCGGAATATCGTTTTCAAAATAAAGCCCGTAGTTCTGGAGTTTCAAGTAATCAAAACCTGAAGATGAATTTTGATTATTTTGTCCTGCTGGAGTATATCCACCACCAGGAGTTCCACCATCTGTTGTATTAAAACCTCCCGTCTGGATAGTTCTCACATAATATTCAACATCTTCTCCTGGAACGTTCTTCGTCTGCAGTCTTTGTTGTATTTCGAAAATATCATTTGGATTTACGGTATAATACTTTCTGGCAAGTTCATAAAGGTCGTATTTTCTACAACCAGCAAAAAATGAATCCAAAATCTGGTCAGCTCTCTGTCTTATGTTTGTGTCGTTTAATACTCTATTCACCAACATGTTCAATACCGATGGGTGGTCAACCACAATCTTCCAGCTAAGAGAACCTGAACGGGAACTGTTTGAGTAAGTGAAAACGGGTTCTGGTCTACCAATGAAATCAGTTTGCTTAAAACTAGCTCTTGTACTTTCGTTGAAAGTTAAGCCATAAGGTGGGAACCACATAACCCTACCACCATTTGGTCCTCTTTCACAGACAGGTAAATCGGCAACAGTATATCCTGGACGGTTAGAACTTCTCCAAGCTAAATTCTCCAAGGAGAACATATATTTCTTAGCATATCCATTTGGACCACCAATAAGGTTTGTTGAATCCTGGCCTCCTTCTCTCTTGTTAGGCGCAATATTCAAGTTATATGTCTTATCAAAAATAGAATATGAAAATCTTCTACCCTCAGTTGTAATACCATCTGTCTTCTGCAGGTCGTTGTATTGAAGGTAAGGAGTATCCTTTTGGAAAATTCTACAATATTCAACACCCACCTCAGCACCAATTTCACCGATGTATCTCATTACCTTTGAACCCTTGGTGATTTCTTTGTATCCATCGTTGAAAACCTTGGAAACTTGGTCGATAGCATTTCCTACGTGTTGAAGTCTTCTTCCTCCTCTTGGCTGCGAATCAATAATTCTTTGGGTGTCATCCATGATGGACCCTTGTCTGAATTGGAATTCAGTTGATTCTGTTGGTTGGTATGCTGATGGACGAAAGTCTGGGTCTTCAGCTATTGCATCACCACCTAACCCAACATACTTACCTGCATTCCCTTTGAATTTTGGTGATACCCAAGTAAATCCACCAACAATATCTCCACCACTACTATATGTCGGGCCATTAGCACCCAGGTTAAGAGCTCTACCAGGACCCTCATAAAGTTGTGCTAACTCCTGGGGACCATAAACTGGAGCTTGAATTTCACGACCAAACTGGTCAACTGGAACATCACCTGAAGGTGAGAACACCTGACTTGGCTCAGACTTAACACTACCGATGTAGTATTCACCATTATTTGTATTTCTACCCTGAAGAGCACCAGCTACTCTATCAAAAATAGGTCTATCGTAACCTGGCTTGTAAAGGTTATAATCAATGTTTTTAAACAGTTGTGACCTTTGTCCACCACCCGTGTTCTCCAAAAACAAGATTGAACCCCTAAGGTTTGATTGAGAATTCAATCTGGCAAAGAATCTTCCTAGTCCCGCTGCAGCATTTGCCCCCAAGAAAGCTGACGCCAATTGCTGCCCGGTTGTTGGAATACCACTATTGATTTGTGGGTCAAAATAATTCCCTGGAATTACCGAAAATGGTGCATAAGAACCTGAAATTCTATTTAGTAATCCTGCCGCAGCACCAACGATTGTAGAACCCTCAGTAATATTCCAGTTGGGTTCAAGTAATGGAACCCTACCATTAATGAACGCAAGAATATCTTCCCCCCCGTTTACATTAAGAAAGTTTGCTCGACCACGAGTATTGTTTCTAATTTGCTGTGCAATGTTATACTCAATCTGTCTGCGAAGAGTTGTTGCACCCAATTTAGCAAGAAACGAGTCACTCGAGAGTAATCCATCGGAACCTTGTGGGTCTGGATTAAGCATGATACCAATAAGTGGGTACGAAGAGGGATTGAAGTTTGGATATGGCTGAGCATTAGTTGACCGTCCATTGTTCTGGGTTAGAATCTCGAGTGACCCGAAAAACTGAGCAGAGTCCGTTAATTGGTCTGTGCTTGCATAAGCATTCAGTGGTTTCCATGCAGGAGCAACACCAGGAAATCCTACCTGTGCGGCAGAGTATCCTTCATCAATAATATTTGCATCCTGGAATCCGTATTCTCCTTCGTTACTATTGGTGTTTTGAAGAGCACCTACATAAGGGACTTGTTTGTATCCACCCTCAGCGCCATATTGGTTAAGAGGGTAAAGTAAATTGGCAAGAACTGGTGTATCAATTAAACTATCATCGGTGTCTACTGGAGACAAATCTCTTTGGATAGTTTCGTAGTTATAGGGGGGGTTAGGAAGTTTTGGTGACTTCTTATATGCCATTAAATTTCTTGCCACAAGTTTTTTTCTAAAAACTTCTGAACTGGGAAAATCTAGTGGGCTTGCCATTTATAGCGTTTTATTGATAAATAGGAGTTTATTTATTTTTTTGGCATTGGTTTGATTGCCGCATCCATTCTTGATTTGACTATCTGGTAGATATTGTCCTTGACCTCAGGGTTGTTGAATATATTGAATACTTGTTGTTCAGTTAAGTCTGTTGGGGCTTTAACGTTAATATTGATATCTCCAGTTAACTCTACTTCTCCGGTAACTGTTGTTTGTCCAGCTTCTCTTTGTTGTCTGGTGTAATTTTCAAAAGCTTTGTTACTTTCAATTGTGGGTTTTGTACCAGTAACTTGTCTGAATCTTTCTCTTCCAGCTTCCACGTTTTCAAAACTTGTAATTACGTTTTGAATTCTGCTAGCGACACCAAGTTCTGTTGTTCCCTCTTCGATACTTTTTCTCAGTGCTGCTTCTATATCATCCATACTTCCTTTGCCTTTGATGAAATTGTCAGCAGCTTCTCTTAAAACATCACCAACACCTTCGAAAGCATCACGGAATTCTTTTGTTGTTGGTATTGCTTTGTCACCGTATGCTTCTTTAGCAAAATTGTCAAAGCCTTCTCTCAAGCTTTCAATTCCTCTTGTCAATCCTGTTTGTCCAGCCAATGCATAACCCAATCTCATTGGGAGGGCTGCAATGTCCGCCGCAATCAAAACGTCAGTATCTAACTGGGCTCTGGCTATTTCTTCCATCGTTTGGGGACGAAGAGCTTGTTGTTGTTTGATTTGGTCGAATTGAGCTTGAGTTAGGTCCTCCAGTGCTTTGGTTTGTTGTTTTCCTTGTTCATCAACAAAATCGATTTCAAACCTACGTCTTTCACCCATTTTGGCCATGTTAGCAACAAGCATTTTATCTTCTTCACTTCCTTGAATACCAAAAGATATCTGGCTAAGTCTTCTATCCATGTCTGAAGCTGCAAGTGCAGTTTTAGTCATATTTTCATAACTTAATCCTGTTTCGGTAGCAATTTCTTTCAATAAACGGACAGCTCCAGGATTAATTCTGAAGTTTCCAGTGGTCTCATCTAAATAAGTAAATTGTTTACTCATCTCAATAATTGAGTCCTGTAGACCTTGAGGGTCGTTGATTGATTTATCCATTAATACAAATGGGTCAACCAAATCTCCGGCAGCTACGCCTAATCTTTGAAATGCTGATGCCATTTTAATTGCACCGTCGGGGTTCATTACCGCATCAGCAAACGTTGCTGTTTCATTCATATCGAACCTTAACATTGACGCTTGTGCCGCCATTTTGGTAAGACCAACAACCCCCCCCTCGAAGTTAAAGCGGTTCATAAGCTCCATCTTACCCGCAACATCACCCATAATGGTGACTGCGTTCAATCCTATTGACTGAATGTAAGAAACCGCTTTTTCCGTTTCATCAGCAACATTGGACATTTCAACACCAGCGACCGCAAAACTTTCAGTAATTTGACTGGCGGTCAGTCCAAGATATTCTGAAGTGGCAAATATTTCTGTAAGGGTTTCTTGTGTGGCAACAACGTTTCTTCGAGAAGCTTCTGCGATACCTGTAATTGTGGCACTCACATCACTTGCCTTACCACCTAATCTGGTAAAATCAGCAACACTATCAGATACTGCTGTTGAAAATTCAAGGTATCTAGTTCTGGTTTCACCAAACGCACGATTGATATCGGTAATACCATCTTGTATTTTACCAATATTTCCAAGAAGGTCTGCAGATTCCCCTATGAGTTTCCCCAACAGTTTGTCTCCTCTTAAATCCTCTTCAGCCATGTAAGCTCTTTAAATTATAAATAGAGTTTGGATTATTTTTCCGCATTATCCTCAACCCATTTATCGAGCATATATTTTCGAATAAAGACAGGCATATTCATAAAATCTGAATATGAGACGTGAAAAAGTTTTGCCAAGTAATAATACTCGTCAATCTGACTTTTTCTGTAATCAGAAGAAAGGACGAAAAAAGTCTACCCCGAAGCCGATGTTGACAAACAGCTTTTCTCCTGACGGGGCAATAATAACCCTGCCCATATCTAAGCGGGGTTCGTTTTCATTCATGAATTTTTTTATGAATTTGGAATCTGCCAAGGGCATTGCCTCTGCGAATTTCTGGATTTCACCCTTGTCGGTCACTCCACCCAATTCAACAATTTCCTTTTGCAATCTCCATGTTCTTGCTGGTGCAACTCTACCTTGGGGGTAGGTGTCAATCATATTAGCAATCTCTGTGCTTTCACCAAAAGAAAGGGGTTTTAGCTTTACCATTTGTTTTGACATTGGAAGCTCTACTGTGAAAGTGCCATCTGCGCCAGGTTCAACACCCTTTTTTATATTCAATTCATCCAATCTCTCTGTTGCTTGGAACTTCTTACCAGTTTTAGGGTCCGTTAAGTTGAGTTCAATCGTTGGACCAAAGGCTGTGTTTCTCAAGAAAATGAGAATAGCTTCAATGTCACCTTCTAAAAGCTCTTCAGGTCTAACTCCTGGTTCATAAATTTTTGCACGGAGAAGGTTAATTGTCATATCCTTTCCACCAGCAATAAGGATGTTTTCATCATTAGCTGTTAGGTATCCAACTTTCAAACTCGACTTTTTATTCTTGTAGAATACCCCTTGTGAAGGAAGTGGAACCACGTCATGTGGTAATGAAAATTGTTGTTGAGAGTAATTTAAAGTTTCTTGGTCCATAATAAAAAAACCGTAGAGTGCGGCTCTACGGTTAAATATACGACTTCAAAAAAGTAAATAAATAATACTTAGTAAATCAATACACAACGGTCCATTCTCAATGTTGCAGAAATAGTTGCAAGAGCGTCTTGAGAATAGTTGAGTGAGTTGAAATTCACGTCAGTAAGGAATGTTCCGTACAAAATCCATTTTTCTACAACAACACCCGTTGGGTCTAGCATTTCGAGGTCAATGTCTTTCTTATAACCGGCTGCGTATCCCATACGTCCTGTTACTGATTCTGCGTGTAAACGAACCCATTCCATAAGTGCTTGTGCTGCAGAAGGTCCGATTGGGTCACGGAACGTTACTGGAATTGTTTGCCAGTTAAATCTTCCTGCAACAAAAGTTGAGGTGTTCAAAAATTGAATTTCTGTTGGGTTGATGGTGATGTGTGGTCTAGCAGTAGATTCTACGAACCATTCATTGATACCCAAAGATGATGGAAACCTTAAAATAAACCTGTTTTGTCTTTTAGGTTCATAAGGAATCGGCATTTTCATTAATAAATCCGCCATTGTGTTTTCTTATTTTTTACTTTTATCGTTTATTATAAATATACCCATGGTTGAAAACTTTTTCTATTTACTTTTTTTCCACGGTTGGTAAAATTCACATATAAGTATTAAGTATTAGTATAATAATATTAATTAATTTACTTAGTTATTTTACTTCTTTCTTAATTCCTCCTTTAGTAGAATATAATTTAATAGGTTCTTTAATACTATTAAAGTAGTTCTTTATACTATAGACGTTTTTTTCATCGTCGTCAGAAAAACCAATCGTTGGTTTTTTCGGAATGAATTTGTTAGCCACATCTTTTTTTAGAAAAGCACTTTTTTGTAAGACTGTTGCCATTGCTTTGACATACTTCACAAAATTTGCCATGGCTAATACTTTTGCTTCTTCGGGATTTGCCGCATCTTCCTCTACTCCGAAGCTTACCGGGTTGTATTTGTTAAGTTCCAGATAAGACCATATTAGCTCATTATCTGTCATTTTTTCTTCCCCAGAAAAATCTCTAAATTTTTTCAGGTTTTTTAAAAGAGCTTCCTTAGAAATACCGCCAAAATTATTTTTTATGTAATTGTAAACTCCTTGTTTAATGGTTTCTGGATTGTGTCCCCTCGCTGTTATGATTGCAAAGATTGACCCATTATTAATAGCCTCCCTAAAGTCTGACCATGCCGGACCTAACTTTGCTTTCATTGCGTCAATCAAAAAGTCTTGGTCCCCGTCGACTCCAAAAAACCGAAAAGGTTTTGGCGCATAATCTACAATAGTTTTCCCATTGTAATTGAAATCTTCTTTTCCAATCTTACTTCTATAAGTGGCAAAATCCTCTGTAGACATTGGGGTTTCCGAACCTTTATTGTCTAAGAGAATTATTTTGGTGGGCATGTGCACCAGGTTATCGTCCCAATCAAATGCGTAGTATTTGAGGTCTGGAGTTCCAGTTTTGAAAGACGATGTTGATTTAGTTTTCATTTTCGAAAAGGAAAAAAAAGGGTGGGAAAGTCATTTTTCCCACCCCAAAGATATTAAATATTTTCGAACGACGCACCAGTAGGTGTAATCAAGAACTCAATATCAATGAATTCAAGTGCCTTAGTTGGTTTGAGATAAATCTTACCAGTAAGAGTATTTCTATCCAAGTCTTCCGGAGTTGAAGAAACCGTTACACGGAAATCATATAAACCACGGTCTCTTCTGATAGCATCCAAGATTGGGTTTACAGAGTCCAAGAACTGTTGTCTTACAATCTCATCGTTTTGTTCGAAGAGTAATCTGACAGCAACAGCAGAAATCAACTTTCTAGCTTGCAATAACAATCTTCTTACATTCAAACGATTAAGTGCTGTATCTCTGATTTGGAGAGTTTTGTTACCCCAAATTACTGTACCAACATCCGAGAAAGTCGCAATAGGGTTAATTCTACCTTGATACAATGTATCTCTATCTTCTTGAGTTAGTTTCAATCTAGCTTTAACAGAATTAACAAGACCTCTCGTGTAACCAGCCGAAGCAAACCATGGGAAAGAAATGTTATCAGTCAGCGCAAGGTTTCTACAAACTTGACCAGTTGGTGGGATGTAAATTTGAGTATTGTTGACCGTATCTCTTTCAAGAATCCAAGGATAGTAAGTTGCCGTATACGAAGAATCTATGCCTGTGCCGTCCAAATTGTCAACAGCTGCCTGCGGGTAGATAATTTCGTATTGCGAAGTCCCGTCAGGAATATACATGTTATAATCTGGAGTAGTTACAATGTAAACCGCATCAGCTCTTTCATTTTCGACCATTCCTATTGCCAACTCACAAAGATTTGAGTTATTTACATAGTCAATACCTGGAGTAGCAAAAACATTGATGTTCGTGGATTCAGGATTATTGAATGTCAATTGACCTAACAAATATGCGTAGTAGTCAGTGTTAGCAAAGTCTTGAGTGTTGTTTTCAACAACAATTCTTTTGAAAGTTCCATCTCCAGAAGCTGTTGGGTAACGTTGTGTTTGGGTTGAACCCTGCAAGTATCCTGAAGCTCCAAGAGCAAATCTGTCTTGGTTTGTTCTAAATTCTCTGTAGATGTCCCATCCGTCAAAACCTCCTTGGAGTACACAAGTGAATTTTCTTGAGTAAATGAAGTAGTATGGACTAGCCTGTGAAGTAGGTTCGGAGTCAAAACTTGCAACACCACAATCAAATGCTGGAGTTCCACTAGTTACTTGGGAATTAGAAATTGTCACAACTGTTGCACCAGAATCCATGTGAAAACCTTTTGTTTGGTAGTTCCAAGGTTCTGAAGTTGTTGCAACATCCCAGTTAGCTACGGGGTTCTTCTTTCCTTTGTATTGAAGTAAATCTGTGTCAATTCCAAATTGTGATGAAATTCCCAAATATGTTCTTCTTACAATGTCACCAGATGATGTAACGATATTTGCACCACCAGCGCTTGTTCCGAATGGTGGGTCATAAATTGTTTCACCAGGGAAGTAGTATTGTGTTTTGATAATAGGGAATGGAGAAGGGTTCGTTGCGCTTTCATATACTCTCTCTTCTAGTCCGTAGAAACCACAAGGAAGCGCATCAACAGGATATTCATCAGAGAGCTCAACCATAAGGTATGCTGAGTTAAGAGGGTACTCACCGTCTGATGAACCAATTTTTTTAGCAACAAAGCTATTTTGTGATGGGTCCATAGTACAGTTTGTGTATTTTTCATATACAACTGGATTCGCATCAGTATCGAAGAAGTTTCTCACTAACACATCAAATGTGCCGTTATTGAATGAAATGTTTGCAATTGAAACCTTAACTTCGGTATTTGCTGTGTTACCATCACTAATTGCAACAAATCTAAACAAGTTATAAACTTTATTACCACGCAATTCTGATACAAAGAAAGGTGTCTTTGGAGTTTGATATTGGTCAAGGAACCAAGCAATAGAAGTTGTAGAAGCCTTATCACGAGCTTCTGGAAGTGCAATCATATCACACTTAATACCACGAACATATCCTTTGTTGTATCCGTAGTTCAACATACCAAGATAAGATTCCTCAACATAGATTGGAACTTCTTGTCTTGGTTTAGAGAAGTTAGTAATACCCAATACTTTAGTGATGTAGTTCGCATTAGTAGAGTCAAACGATGTGTCAAAAGTAAACGTATTCCCTTCATATGTTACACCACTTAATTGGAATGTAGCAAAAGGACTTTGAGAAATACCAGAGTAAGCCCCAGTACAAATTAAATTTAAATCAGTTAAACCTGTTACTTGGTATTGTGGTCCATGCTCACTTGAGCTGTAAACAGAAATACCACGAGAACGCACAGTAGCTAGAATTAAATTATTCCATTCGGTATAAGCTGTACCCGAGTAGGTGTAAGAGACACCAGTAATTGTGCCGGTAAAAGAACCAGAAGCACCCGTCACAAAGTTTGTAACATCATAATACCATGAATATCCAGAGTAGCCATTAGTGTTACCTGTAACATCAAATGTTGCATAATACCAAGGGTCGTTAGTTCCAGCAGTTAAATCAGCAGAATCAAGACTTAAATTATCACAGCCAAAAATGTTTTCAACATTTGCAAAAGCATTATCTAAAATTGTATAACCTGTTGTTGGAATCGAGCCATATACATTAACTGTTGTCGCAGAAATAGTTGTATCCCCCGAAATATCAATCATAAATCCGAATAAGTCAGCATTGTAGGTAGATGTTGAACCATCATTCAATGTGTATTGTGTTGGGAGTGAATTAAAAATAACCGGAGGTAACCCACTACCAAAATTAAGAGTAGAACCAGAGGTATTACCCGAAAAAGTTACCGTGTAAGTAACTGCAGAGACACTTGTGTTAATACCAACAGTGGTGCCATCAACATTAGCGATAGCTTGCAAACTCCAAGAAGGTCCAGCATCGTAACCGGAAAGACCTAGAATACGAGTTACGAACAATTGGTTAGATTGTTGCAAATAAGCTTTGGCTATGTAAGCAGCTTCGTACTTTGGAATTTGTGTGTTTATAAATTTGGTTGGTATAGTACCACCAAAAAAAGTTTGGAACTCATCAAAATTGGTGATGAAAATTGGTTCAAAGGCAGGACCTTTTTGTGTTTCGCCTACTAAACCCAAAGTTGTTACACCAACACTTTGAGCAACAAACGATAAATCAGTTTCTGATGTATAAACCCCTGGGGATACAAAAACTTTTTGGTTTGCTTGAGATGTTACTTGAAAAAACATTTTTTAATTTTTCTTATTCGGTTTTATTTTTATGATAAATATTTGATTTAAACACAAAAAACTTGACTTTTATCTATGTATTAGTAAGCAGTATGTTTTTTTTCTGCTTTTTTTCTGCCTTATGAAAAGTGCCCCCAAGAAGATTAAGAACCTGAAAATTTCAGAAACCACCCATCAAGTGCTAAAAGAGTATTGTGATGACCATGGATTAAAGATTTACAAATTCCTAGAAAAATTAATTTTAGACAATTGTAAAAAGCAAAAAGATATCTATGGAGAGAATTAAACAAGCTTTGCTTGAAACTCAATATTGGCTTCTTCGCCTGGGGTTTCTTTGGTAATTTCTACTCTCAATAAATCTCCAGTGTTAAGCTGAATAATTGAAACATCTTGACCATAATAATCATTATTGATGTATACATCATAGGTATCGACATTCAAAGTGCTTACCAAACTTAAATTAATTCGATAATCAACTTTATCGTCAAGAATTGAAGTATTTCCCGAGGTGTAAAATAAATTATAAGTAAATTCATCAGGATTAGGAGGAGTTATTTCAGCTCTACGACCAACAGGAACTTGACTATCAACTTCAAAAAGCTGAACAACACGGGAAATTGCTGGCTTTACTTCAAATTCCTCTTCATCAATAAGATAGCCGAGCATGGTAAACTCGTAACTTTGGATGTAATAGTTTCTTTTATCAACATCAATAACAGATTCATCAGAAATGTTATTCATAATAATTGGCACATATTGTCCTTTGATGAAGGTATAGGCTTGACGAGAAGAAAAAGTTTGCAATACGTTTTTGTTGAATGTGTTCAGCTCACGCATTCTATTGCAAAGAATTTTCACGCTATAATTGATATCTACCGGAACAGGTTGAGGTATGGTGTAAATATCGTACCCCTTTTGGTTTCCATTCCAAGTAGGGACTTTAGCATAATAAAATTGTTTTCTAACTGGAATAGTATATTGAAGAGAAGGGTTACTACCATATTTTACCTCAGGTTGACGAACAACAGTAATAAATGGTAACTGAACGTTGAAATCTTGGTCAACGAAATTCCAAGTTTCAGTAAACTGGGACCATCTTTGGTTTGTGATAATTTTATCAACAACACTAATGTCTTTTCCGGATACGGTAGTCTTTAATGAGGTTTGAACAAATTCCAACATTCCCCCGTCTAAATCAGCATGCAATACACTCTGAGGAAGATAAGTTCCATCTTCATTTATAAACTGAAGAAGCTGTTCTCTTCTGGCAGAAAGAATTTTTGGTGGAACCAAATTGATATTAGGTTTCACTTGTTGTTTGAAAATGGGTACTTTAGGTAATGCCATTAGGTTCCAAAGAATTCATTTTGTGATGAAGGTACAGCAATAACAGTTCTGTAAAACGGCTTGTAACCACCATATGTGTGTTTATTGTCAGATACCACACGACCATCATCAGAGACAGTGTAGTAACGAACTTTGCTTTCAGTTTCGTAGTAACCAAGATAATCACCATAAGCGATATCAACCCCCAATTCATCAAGGTAAGACTGGTAAACAGAAAAACGCATATTACCAGGTTCGTTCTGTTCGATTCGTGAAGTGCCAAGCCTTTGACCTGTGGGTGCCAAGATTTGAACAAACCCTTTAATTTCAACGGGAGCCAAAAATTGAATACCTCCTTCGGGAGATTCTCCGTAAACATCATCAATACGAGTTTTGTATCTGTCAATTCTATACAAAATAACGGTGAAGTTCATATCCCCCTCAAGCCACTCCTGGCCCATAGATAAATCAAGGGAGTAATCTTCCCCCCCGAAGAATTTACCTAATCTAGTAATTGGGACTAACTTCTCTGCCATAACTGATTTATTGATAAATACCTGCTGAGGTGATATATTTGTGATAAAGTATGTTTGATAAAAACCCACCTAAAGTTTTTGTACATCCAAGTCCAATTCATGGGCTTGGTGTATTTGCCGCACAGGATATTCTCCAGGGGGAAATAATTGAAAAATGTCCCTTGCTCCGGCTTGATATTGATGAAAAAAATGAACTCTTTGCAGATTTCAGATTTTGGTGGACAGAAAACGAAAAAAGATTGTTTTACGTTATGGCAATGGGTTATGGTTCATTTTATAATCATTCTAATGAACCAAATAGTTATTTTTTCAGCAATAAAAAAACCTTTACCGTGGATTTCGTTTCAACAAAAAATATTAAAAAGGGAGAAGAAATATTTGTTGATTACGGGGGGGAGGAGTATTGGAGCTCCAGAAAATACGTTCAAGTTAAATGATGAGTCCTGAATTACCAATTGAATCTAAAACACTTTTGTTGTTAGAAAATTATGCTGGTGCAAACAATTATCTTTTGGGTTTAAAACTCAAGCTGGAAAAAAACTCAAAGTTTTATCCGACAAGAAGTCAAGCTGAATACATTTTATTAAACCACGATAAAGTTCCTATGGTAGCTAAGAAGTGGGTAGTTCTTGACACCTACTTTGCAAACAAAATTGCCGATGAAAGATTTTTGATGAACATCCCAGAAAAGATGTGGATTGAAAAACTTTTAACAGAAAAAGACAAAGCATACCATATCTGGGGTAAGTTCTTTGAAAACGATGAACTTTCAGACTTGTGGATTCCAAAAGCAGCAATCATTAAGGACAACAAAGTTGAAATTGCCGAGGTGGATTATTCAAAGTATTCACATCGCCCCCCACTTGACCACCAGAAGACCGCCATTGAAGAATTGTTGAAAAACAAAAAATATATTCTTGCTGATGATATGGGACTCGGGAAATGCGAACCAAAAAATAACAGGATATTTACCCCATTTGGTAGAAAAAATATTGGGGATATTAAAGTTGGGGA
>B570J29032_109958775_pt1 | contig 14945 bp, 8 predicted proteins | sample LakMenEpi16Nov12_FD_29032 | JGI IMG/M metagenome (IMG submission 29032)
ATCTGCTGCTGATGGTCCTGCTACTCTTTTTGCCGCTGCTTCCGCTGCTGCTCTTGCTGCTGCTGCCAATCTTGCTGCATCTGCCAATCTTTGTGATTGATCTGCTGTTGGTGTTGGTGCTGATGGTGCTGATGGTGTTAATGTTTTTACTGGTGGTATATTAACAGAATTCGATCCCCCTCCACCGCTACCGCCGAGGTACCCGCCACCAGTGGTTAGGGCTGGACCAGCTGGATTTAAAAGCATCCCGCTTTGACCAATAGGGTAAGGGTCGGGTGCTGGCTCTGCTGGTGTTGCTTCTGTCTCCCCAGCATTATCTCCTGGAATAGTTTTGTTTAAACGATCTTGATCCTTTTGGAGATCTTTTAATTTAACTCTAAGATTTTCTAGCGCCTCTGCAGCGTTATTATATTTTGTTGCAAGCCTATCGGCTTCATTATTTATTTGTATTTGCAAGTCATATATTTTATTTTCAGCAGGTAGTATTTTAGTACTTTGAATTATATAAATCTCATCTTGAATTACTCTTTGTCTCATCTGAAGATCTTCAATATCTTTATTAATCTTTTTCTTTTGCTTTTCTATTTCAAGAATTTTATTTTGAATGTTTTGAGTTGCTTTTTCTTTTTGAGACTCAAGAGCAGATCTTGCCTCTTCTCTACTTTGTCTGGCAAGTTCTTGTGACATTCCCAAAGCACCTTGGGCTGCAGCAGCAACGTCACCACGGGAAAGTGCTTGAGCAACATCAAGTTGCCCCTGCTTAAGTTTTGCAATATTTTCTTCTCTGTTATATATTTCATCAAGAGCTTCAATTTGAGCATCATATGCTTCAGAAGTTTTATCAGATAGTTCTTGAAGCTTTTCTATTTGATCGTCAAGGGGTTCAAGTTCTCTTTGCTTAAGTTCAATGTTTCTACCAATTATATCAACTTCTTGTTGTTTTCCTCTAACAATCTTTTCTTGCCCGTCAATAATTTTTTGCTGAGCTTCAACCAGATCTTCAAGAGGTTTAACTATCTCAATCTCTTCAATCTGACGTTGAACATCTTTTATTTCCATAAGGTTGTCGCGTTTTTCTTGTTCAAGTCTGCCTGGATCTCTAGCATATTCTGCTGCTTTTAATTTATTATAAGCATCTGTAAGGAGTTCTACCTTTCCAGTAGCATCCCCTGCTTTTAATCCCGCTGCTGCCAGTGCAGCAGCTAACTCTGGAGTTTTTCCTTCATTAATAAAACCTAGTTCTGCAACTAATAATGATGTTTGAGTTTTCATGTCAGTAATAGACCCTGAAATTTTTTGAGCTTGATTGATTATAGGAGCATCTCTTTCTGCTGCTTCTCTCGCTTCTTTAAAAGCTTGTAATTTTTGATTAATCTCCCTTTTTTCTTCTTTACTTGTTCCTTTATCTTTTAGTTTTCTTCTTAGCTGTTGAGCATAAAGAAGATCTTCATCAGAAATGAGTTCTCTAATAGCATTTATGTCATCTTCATATAGACCCTTGTCTGCTAATTTTTTATTGTATTGTGAAGAAAGAGCAGTTTTTTTAGACTCTTGAACCAATGCTTGTGGAGTTAATGCAGCCATTGCTGCGGCGTCTGAAATCTTTGTTTTTTGGTAATCAGCATATGCTGCCTTGACTTTTTCAAGTCCACCCTTGATAAGTTTTAGTCCTGCTGCACCTTGAGACCTTAAATATTCTAAAAATTCAGGTGCAAATGGGCCAGCTATAAAGTTTTTAAATCCTTTTTCATTTTGAAGATTTGATATACCTTTAAAGGTTTCCCCTGATAATTTTGCTTGTTCTTTAAGTTGTTGGGCTATTGACTTTTCTCCACCGCCACTACTACCTGAGCTAGATCCAGAGCCAGGAATTGGTGCAACAGTTGCCTCTACTAATGCTTTTTCTGTACCTATTTGACTTTGCAAAGATGCAATTCTTTTCAAAATTATTTGTCTTGATTCTGCATCTGTCGCAGTTTTTAGTGCTGCCATTGCACTGTTTAATTGCATAACAAGTGATAAATTTTTAACTTCATATCCCATTCTTATTTCAATCATTTGTTCTTGAACAACTGGATCTAATTTATCAAAGTTTTTAAATTGTTCTCTTAGTCCAGCTATCGCATTTGCTGCTGCTTCTTGTGGAGTTCCTCCTGCTATATTTTTTCCACTATAAGCAACAGCAATATCTATCATTGCTTTTTTTCTAATTTCTGAATTACCACTTTCTAAGTCTTTCATGGCTTTGTTAAGTTTTATAACATTTTTTGATACTTGCTCTGGAGTAAGTGGTTTTCCTTCTGCGTCAAGGGTTAGAAATTCCATTGCTGCAGTCATATTAATATTTGGATTAAGATTTTCAATAATTTTCCATTGATCTTTTAATGTTTTTGCAGCAGCACCAAATTTTAATAAATCTGCTGGGTCTGTTGTGTCAATTTTCAAACCCTTTATCATTTCATCTGGCAAAGACATAATATCTTCCTGCGCTATGGTTAACTTTGTAATTGATGAAATCATTTCTGCTGGAGTATTTTCTCCTTCAGTTTGAATTACATATCTAATTACTTTTTCAACTACCCCACCTTCTGCTGCTCTAGCAAAAGCTTTGTTGATTTTTTCTGATCCATCTACTTCTCTAACTGCTTTTCCATAGGCATCACTTTTTTGAATTGCGACTGCCTGCTCTACTCCAACTGATCCTGAAAGAGATTGAAGTCCGAATGCAATGTCTGTTCGTCTTCTTTCTTGTTCTTCAGGAGAAATAATATTTCTTCCTGTATCTCCAGTCTGTATTCCAGCAGACTTAAGCGTTTCTATACCAGTTTTTAGAAGATTTTCTGGTAAGGATGCAATATAATTTTCAATTAAAGCTGTATTTCCTCCAGCTGCTTCAAATTCCTTACCTATTGTAACAACATCACTTGACTGTCCCTTTGTAATTCCTGGAATATTTTGTGCAAACGTAATAAATTGTGCAGTAGCAATACTTGCTCCATCTCGCAATGCCTTAAGTGCATCAACGTTGTACATAATTTCTTGACCAAATTGAGCAGCTTGTTCAGCAGTCATGTCTCCAGCAAGTACGGATGCTTTAATTGCCTCATTTAGTCCCTCAAGATCGACCTCTCTTGCAAGATCTTGTGCTTCTTTTGATTCTTCAACTAAGGAGGTTTGTTGTGTAGAATCAAGTTCACCAAAAGATTTATCAAATTGTACATCTGCTTGTTGCTTAACAAATTCTTTTTGATAAGCTGATTGTGAGGGCGTTATTACATCTACCATCCCCAATGCCGCCCCCACTAGGTTTCCACTAAGTAGGCTTAATGCAGGCCTCAAATAATCTTTTGATTCGCTAAAGCCAAGGGAAGATGTTCCAATGTTTGTTGAATTAGTAATTGCACCTACCTGATCTTCTGTATAGCCTGCTGCAACCATTTGTTGATCCAGAGCTTGTCTTGCGGCACCTTGTTCAGCAGCATTGCTAACAGATTTTTTAATAACATTTGTGTATTGTTCTTGAGCCGTTCTTGCTTCTGTTATTGCAGTATGATATTCGTTCCAACCAATTGTTCCTTCTGCGTATTGCTGTTCGGCAACTCCAATTACATTTCCATAATCTTGAATTATTTGTGTGGCTGCCCCTATAGCTCTACCAGCGGTTTCATTTGAAAGGCTTGCTTCCCCACTTGATACTGCAAGTTTTGCAAGAGAACCATCGGCATCAACTGCCGCTTTACGCATATCAGCAATTTCTTTTATAGCAGAAGTTCCAGTTTTTTGTCCTGATATAGATGAAACAGCTTGATTTGAAAGAACAGAGTCTCCAAGTTTTAATCCTACTGCTTTAGCAAAAGTAGTTGCTGCTTTCTGATCCATCATTCCAGATGCTATTGCTGTCTTTAAATAATCTGATAGTTTTTGGAATCTTTCAGCAGATGTTGAATTTTGAAGATCTTCAATAAACTTTTGTCCAGCACCAGATTCAAATACCCCAGAGAATTCATTTGCGATTGTTGCTTCTTCTTCTGAAGAAATTCCCATTACTGCTTTTTGTCTGGCTTGTGCAGGAGTTTCTGTTCCTAGTACTTGTGCCATTGTATTTAATGCATTTGCAGTAGCACCAATATTTGCTCCAAACTCCGCTGCTTTAGTGGCAGCATCATCTACACTCTTTCTCCAAATATATAATCCAGCACCTACTGCTGCTAAAGCTGCTGCTACTGCTGCTGCTGGAAGTGCAATTGCAGCAAGTGGTGCTAGCATTGGTCCAAGCATTGGTAGCATACTGCCCATGCTAAGAGCCATTCCTCCAGCATTCATGGCTGCCCCTAGTCCTGCATTTGATTCACCAACAGAGCCTGCACCCATCATTAAGGCTCCACCAGCCATTCCTATGCCCATGGAAGCTCCCATGCCCTTCATTCCACCCATAGATTGAAGACCTCTACCAATGGCTGAGTTTGCTTTATTTTCTTTTCCAAATCCAAGTGTTCTTGAAGAAAATCCTCTTTGTCTTGTAGTTGTTGTTCTTCTAATTGCTATGGCACGACCAATTTCTCTTCCAATTGTTTTATCATCCATAGCATTTCTACCCAATACTGCGTCTGACTGATATTCATATATTGGGGAACCTTTTTGTGCAAGAGCCTTTGCCTTTTCTGGATCTTTAATTGGCTTTCCATCTGCACCAAATCCAATGATATCTCCACCTTCTGCATATCCCATTAAAGTTCCATTATTAACAGAGCGTAGTAAATCTAAATTCTTTTTTGTAGCATCTTTATTGATAACAAATTCACCTGGAGTAAGTACTGCTGGTACTGTGTCTTTATTCCCTACCCCTGGAACTATGTTTCTAGATGTTTTTGTTGAATCAAATATTTCTCCACCAATATTTCTCATCTGAGGAAGAATGCCACCCATGTTAAGTTTTGATACAACATTTGGATAAGATACTTCTCTTCCTCTTCCCCAGTTAACAAAGGCAGCCATATTTTCAGATTCATCATAAAGTCGATCTAAGTCGGGCTTTGCTTTATCGCGGGAAACTTCTCCTCTAACAATTGCCATTCTTATTTTTTTAATTTCTTCTTTTGCCTTGTCGTATCTTGCTTGAGCTTCTTCTCTTTCTACAATTCTAGTTTTTGGCCTTCCCGTTAGTCTTGCACCTAAAAGGGCAACCTCTTTTTCGTCAAGGATTTCATTACTTGCTGCTGGATTATTTATTCTTTGTTCATCTCTGGGAACAATTCTTCCGCTTACATCAAAGTATTTTTCTCCCTTCTTTATAGAAGTTTTATAAATTGTAGGAATATTTGATTCTTGTAAATCATCAATAATCTTTTGATGACCAGCAATAAATTCTTGATCTCTTTTAATTCTTTCTTCAAGTTTTTTCTTGTTGGCTTTCCAAATAACACCACCAGATGCTTGAATTTCTTCTGGAGTTAGTCTTAAACCTAATGCCCCATTTTCTTGATTAAATGGAGACCATGTTTTCAAAGGGTGTGGACCATCTGGCCCCAAAGATCTTAACCAATCTATATCTCTTTTCATTCCTTGACTTCTTTGAGCAATTTGGAATTTTGAGTTATTCATTTTGTCAAATAATCTAGAGCTTTCTATAAATCTTCCAACACCCTTACCTGTTGACCAGCTAGAGACTTCCTTTAAAGTTCCTCCGCTTATTGGGTCAACAGATCCTCTTGTTATGTCTATCTTTTTTCTAGATGTAGACAATCCTCTTTTTATGTTTGCTGGGATGTTTTGCAACATGTCATCTCTATTTGATTGACTAATAGATGTTGTCATTCTTGAGAACCATTCAACAATGTTTGCTGGGATGCGGCCTCTTGCACCTCTTGCTGCATTTGCTGCTGCAGCAATTCCTCCTCCTCCTAGCATTGAAATCATTCCACCCATATTAAGTTGGGACGATTCTGACATAACGTATCTTCCTGATGATTTTCCAGTGCTCTTTAATCTTGATGTTCCTTGCATTCTTAAAGAGTCGTATAGTTTTTCAGGAAGATTTCTTTTTAAAATATCTGTAAAGATATTATCAAATTCTCCTGGTTTAAGAGGTGTTTCGCCTATACTTCCAAATATATTTCGTGCATCATTGTATGATCTTTCTATTGCTGGAATAGATATTGTGTCTGGTATACCTAGTCTTCTTGCAGCTTCCAGCTGCAAAGAAAATGGATGAGCAGGAGTGTTTGCAAGATCGTTATAGATATCTTCTCCAGTTATCTTTCCAAAAGAAGGTCCACCTTTAAGACCTTGATTAACTCTTGGTGATTGCCAAATCATTAACCCTGGATGATAAGTTCTTTCATCATCAATTTTAATTCCCTTGGCAACGTGACCTCTTTGCAAAAATTCTGCAGACAACATGCTTTCGTCCAAAACATCTCTTCCAAGGCTAGAGCTTGAACCCATTATTCTTTTTCTATCATTTTTTTGCAATCCCCCTCCCGTACCCGTCAACCAACCTGGAAGCAAGCCCCGTGAACTTCCCGACAATCTTTGAAAGTTTTTCATTAACATTCCTATATTGGCATACTGTACTCCAGGAATCATTCCACCCTTGTTTGCATGAGTGGCTTGACCAGATCCTCTTAGACCTGCATAATCAAGAACTCCTTCAGGTCTTCCTAGATTTCCAGCTTCTCTTCCTGCAAGGTTTCCAATATTTATCTGTCTACCATCCATGTCAACATAAAGATCTTTTTTATTTTTTCCTGATGAATATTGAATTCCTCTAGCATCTAGGGTTTGTTTTATTAGTGGCAAAGATGCATTTGCATTTACAGCATCTCCTTGAAGCACATCCCTTATAAAATCATTTCTTCTTGTTTTGGGAAATCCAGCAGAGTCTAAATATTTTCTTACAGCATTACGAGAGGCTTTTTCAAATCTTCCGTTAGTAATACCTGTCATTGGAAGTTTTAAGATTTCTTCTTTATAAATTCTGTCAAAAACATTTCTATCTAATTTTGCACCCAAATAACTGTCTAGCTGTTTTGCCAATGGGGAATAAACATCTGGTGTATTCAATTCTTTAAGAAGATTATCTCTTGTTAAATCCCCTCTCATCATAGCTAGGTTTGAGTCTTGAGACATTCTAAAAGTTAGGTTTCCACGAGTTTTTAATCCAAGCTGTTCTGGACTAAACCCAAGTCTTTCAACAGCAAATCTTAAAGTGTCTACCCTTACATTTTGTCCTTTTTGATATTTTCCAGTTAAAGTATTGTATAGGTCTTGTGAGCTTCTTGAGGATGCTGCGTTTGATGCTTGAGTTTTTCTAGTCCCCCCTCTACCGCCCATTGCAATTGGAATAGTTGCTGCCTCTTGTCTTTGAGTCTGTACTCTTGCCATAACTCTTTGCATTGCAGCGGTCATACCTGCCCCACCACCAGTATTCAACATAGAGACTGGCTTTCCACTATTAATGGCATGAAGCAAAGAGAAGTTTTCCTGTGTGGCCTTTTTGTTTACTACAAACTCTCCAGGTGTTAGAACTGCTGGGACGGTATCTCTATTTCCAACCCCTGGAATAGTGCCTCCACTGTTTCTTGCAACTATTGGAAGAGGTCTGCCTGCAAGATTTGACGATCCTCCTCTAGCCCTAGTCATTGCTGCGCCAGGAATTGCAAATGCTCCTCCTGCGACTGAAGCTTTTGAGGCGTCCATCATTCTTGCAGCAAGAATTTGATAAGAAGCTGCTAATTCATCAACTGCTGTACTTGCTACTCCAGCAGCTAAAGGCTGGTCTCTTAATGCCATATTTACAAACTCAGTGGATTGTCCCAATTGCATTGCAGCGTTTGCTGCGTCCATTTCTGCAAGACTCATGTATTTTAATGTTTGACTTACTGCCTGAATTGAACCAGATATTCCACCTTTTGTAAATCCCTTAAAGGCTACTCCAATAACATTTCCAAATTTAATAAGAGTTCCTGTTAGGTTCATTAACAAACCTAAAAACATAGTTCCTGCTGGGATTAAAATACCAGTAATTACTGTTCCAAATCCAATAAACTTTTTAGCAAAGTCTGGTAAAGAATTAAATTTTTCTACTAGGCTTCCTAGAAATTCAAGAACAGGAATAGCTAGTTGAGTAAACATTTCTCCAATTGGAGCTATGGCAAGCTTTAGTCTTTCCATTGCTGCGACAAATTTTGTTGCAGAAGAATCTTCAATAGCACCAAGTTCTTTTGTAGCAGAAGCAGCAAGTTGTGCTGCTGACAATGCAGCAGTATCCATAACTCGTGAAGCTTGAGATCCATCCTTAATAATATTATTAAACAAAGCTCCAAGTCTTGCATACTGGTATTTTCCAAATACCTTTTCAAGTGCTTGTTGTTTTCCAAATTCATCTAGAGTAGCTAATGCTCTAGCAAAACCTTGAACAGTTCCCATAAGATCTCCGCGATTTGCGTCAACAATTGCATTGATATTTATACCAAGTTCGCCTAGCTTTTCTACTGCTCTGTTTGTTGGGTTAATCAAAGAGGCAAGACCAGATTTTAATGCGTTTGCTCCTTGAGCAGCAGAAACACCGCCTTCCTGCATAGCAGCAAGCATTGCAGCCATGTCTTCTACAGATCCACCAAGACCTTTAATAACTGGAGCAACTCTTGGAATAGCCTGTGCAAGATCTTGCAGGGTAACAACTGTTTGGTTTTCTACCATGTTCAAAAAGTTAATTGTTTTTGTTAAATCTTTACTCTGTAGACCAAAGGCTGTTTGCAAAGCTATTGTTGTTTCAAGTGCTTCACTTTGTTCCATTTGACCAAGTGTTGCAAGTCTAGTTGCTTCTCTGGTTGCATCAATAAGATCTGCGCCCTGGGAACCAGCAGCGGCAGCTTGAGCAGCCAGACCAATAGTATCTTTTACTGCAATTCCATACTTTGTATATTCTTTTGCCAATTCCTTAACAGCTTCAAGGTTTGCTTCCATCTCTTCTGGTGGTGTAAAAGCATCTCCATAAACTTTTCTAAAGTTAATTGTTTCTTTTTCAATTTCTCTAAATACTTTTCCAGATGTGGCTGCAAAAATTGTAAGTGGTACTGTAAAGCCAACCATAAGCTGACGACCAGCCCACTGAGTATTCTTACCAAAATTAATCATTGATGTCGTTGATTGGGTAAGCATTGCTCTATGAATTGCTAATTTTTGTGCTGAAACTGCTGCTTGAGAATTAAAGGCTTGAAGAGGTCTAATTGCAAGTGACTCTCTAAATCCATTTGCTGCTGAACCAGTGGCTATAAATTGAGTTTCTAATGCTGATGCACGGGCATTTGCCAATGATAGGACTGCTGCTGCTTCATTGCTACCCTTTTTAAATCTTGCGTTAAAGAATTGACCTATTGTTCCTTGTCCCTTTTGAAGAGTCTTGTCTAGTCTAGAGGCAGCGGTTTGCATCCTTACTGTTTCTGCACTAAATAATCCTCCAGCATTAACCATCTCAGAAAGCTCTGATGCAAGATTTTTTGCTGCGCTAGCTTGAACTCTATTGTTAGTATTTAAAGCTGACTGAAATGAGTTTATCTGAGCCTGAAGCTGCCTAAGACTTTGAGCAGCGTCACTAGTATTGATGTTGACATCAATATTAACTCTAGTATTTGCCACTTTAAATTACCTCATAGTCAAGTCCTGCGCCAATTCCGAATCCAGTTCTTGAGGCATTTTTGCCACGAAGAGTAGTTATGTCCTTTGGATCGTTTGACGCGCCCTTGCTATTAGCCTTTGCTTTTATTTTTTCCCATGTGTCCATGGCATTGGATTTTGATTTATCAATATCTACACCTTGAATTGCTGCAAAGAATTTCTTGTTTTCATAATCTTCTTGATTCTTTGCTTCAAGGATTGCGACTAGTTCTGGCATTGATAAATTATCCTCCAATTCTTGGTAATCTTTCCAGTGTCCCAGAAGGAATACCCTTGATTCTAGTACGACGAGATCTAGCTCTAGCCAGCTAGAGCCGCCGCCAGTGCGTTTGGGTCATTCAACTTAATACCAGATGCTACTTCAATAATTTTGTACACCGTTGGTAGATCAATGACCTCTTCTAGCTTTTCTTTTGTTGCGTAATCCTCGTTGTACTGCTTCATTGCAATTACTGCACAATCAAGAAGCAGGTCCATTGACTTAATGTTGTCAGATGCAATATCTTCATCACCAATCTTCTGGAACTCCTTCATAAAGTCACGAAGAAGTGTAATCTTTAGTGGTCGCATCTTGATGTTTACTCCATCAATTAGCTCTACTTCTACTGTTTCATATACGCTCGTTGCCATTATAATCCTTTCTGGGGTTATATATAAATTATATCATAGGCATGTAAAAACTTAGCCCGTCCAACCTTTTGGCTGAACGGGACTAAGTATATATTATTTAGTTTTTATTAAATTGTTATTACGGACCTAGTACGCGGTCTACGATCTTGCCGTATGAACCATTTGATGCTGGTAGAAGACGGAAAGATACCTCGAACATTGTTGGCTCGTCACGTTTTGCTGAAGCCGTTACACTCTCAATTGAGAGGGCACGGTGAGCAACATAAACACGCTCAACGCTGTCTGCACCTGTAGCTGCTGGATCGCCAGATCCTGGACCTACAGCTATAATTGCACGTTCTAGTGGAACCTCACCAAGATTACCAGATTGAATAACCATTGATTTCTCATCTGGATCATTGTCATCATAGTCTGCATCAGAACCTGCTGTTGCTACTACTAGATTTTCTAGAGTACCTTCAGCAAATGCTGTTACTAGGTTGACCTGCATACCCTGCTTGTATAGACGAGCTACGTCAAGGAGCTGATCTACCTGAACCTCACCGAAGTCTGGCTGGAACTGAATTTCTAGACCGTTCATAGTAAAGCCTACGTTTCTCCAGTTGGCAGAAGCTCCCGCTGCTGACAATGAATCTGCGTAACGTGTTCCATCAACGAATGCTGGAATATCAGATGCTCCTGCTCCATCAAATGCGTATACTGCTGGTGTTGAACCTTCAACATACTTAAGTGAAGATGATCTTGCTACGAAGATCTGAGCTGCACCTACGATAATATTTCTTGAATCACCTAAAGTTGCCATATTTTTATTTCACCCCTTATTTCTTTTTTTTTATTTGTATTACATTTATTGCCTTTGTTGCTTGGCGTGGGGCGTTTCCTCATCTTTATTATAGTGGCATAATTTAGCCATTATTATAGATGTTTGTAGTGTGATAGTCATATTTTATAACGACATTGGTTGAAAATGTTTTTTGAAGCCCCAGGGTTTCTGTGCTATTGCCTACATAATTAACTTGAGAAGCATTTATGCAATGAAAGTTTATTTTGTTATTCTGTATAGTTTGACCAGCAAATTGATTTACATCAAATGCCGTTCTATCTTCTCTATCTGCAACATTAATAATAAAATCTCTCCAATAAAAGATCTCTTCTAGACTTGCCCCTCTTATTGAATACATCATCTGGGCACACTTGACTGGATAAAAATACTTATTGTTTACTCTTCCTTTCATAAAAGAGTCATATATGATGTAAGGTTTAGGTCCCCATTTTGCATCCCCTGATTTATTATCTGAAACAGGAAAAATTGGAGTGACCCCTGAATATGTTGAAAAAGAAAATCCAGGAACATTAGCTGCCCCGTTAAGCTCAAATTGTTTCCATATATATTTATTTATTATTGGCTCTACTAGATTACTCATAGTCTTCTCCTGGGGAATTTATTATCCAACTTAGAGCTGATTGTCTGCCAATAGATGAGGCTCTTTTTGATTTTACTGCAGAGTTAAATCCTGACTCAAACTCTCTTGACTTTGTAAAATAATCATAAAATCTTATAGACCTTAGATATACTTGATCAAAGTAATTGTTATAAAACTCTTCAAAGGCTCTAACAAAAGATCCTCTAACTTCTTCCCCTCCAGGATTTTCTATTACAATTGGTCCAGTCCTAAAAAATTCTTCACCGTCAATTTGAAAGAATAATGCTTGAGCACTTACTTCATTTACCTGAACAGCTATGCCTTCTTCCATTATCTCTGCTTTGTCAAAGAAAGGCTCTGATCCATTTTCTGGAATGCTTGTTGATGACAAAAAATTTGATGAAACCTGGACTTTCTTTCCAGAAAGAACTTTTTTTAATTCTACTAGCCTTGCTCCAGGGTCTCCAACCTGCCCCCACTCATATACATGATGAAGCATTCCTGGGTTTGTTCTAGCAAGAACATCAAGGTATTGATAAAAAGCAGAGATGCTTGTGCTAGCCAACTTGCTTGCTACATATGACTCTTTGGCTTTAGTTTCTTTTATGAATCCCTCTGAATAATCAACTACATTGTTTAATACCTTCATAGCTTCTTTAGAATTTATTTTTATAGTATACAAGACTGATCATCTGCCCGTCTTAGAAAAATTCTATACCCAAAAAAATTATGGAATGGATCAAACATGGGCTCTACATTTCCTATTTCAAAAACAGTTGGCTCATCTAAAATTTCAAACCAAACAACTTTTCCGCTTGGGTCTTTTATATTTGTTATTAAAATTTCTGTTATGGAATAAGAAATATCGTCGCTTGATTTTAATATTTCATCTGCTGTTCTAAAGTCTAGTTTATAAGAATACTCAATAAACTTTTCTGAACTAATAGCATTTGCAATAGCAGAGTCTGGTCTTTCTTTTATGGCTGAGCAATTAATTACTCTATCAAAAGACCAAGTGTTTACCATTTCCCCAAATGAACTTTGCTCAGCGGTAGAGTAATATATATCTGCTGTCATTGGATACATGAGATCTGACAAGTTTCCATTAGGCAACATTAGATTACCCCTGGTCGAATTCTATTCTTATATCTTATTAGTAGTTTGTCTACAATCAAGTTTCCTGTACCCGCAGAAGATCCTGCTGCAAACTTAATCTTAAATTCTTTGTTATCAAACTCAGTTATGTTTCTACTAAAGTACCTTGTATTTCCTTGAACTAAATCTTGCATCAGCATTTCACAAGCCTCTTCAATATCTGATGGAATAACTTGATATCCAAAGCTGGCATCAAGTAGGTAGTCAAATCCAGGAGAGAATGTTACTGCATAGTTTCTATCTCTCCACACCTTGGTGTATTCAACTTTATTCTGAATTTCATCTTCAAGTACAATTGAGCTTTTGTCTATGCTTATCTTATATTGTTCATATGAGTCATCATCTTTTATATAAATAACTTCATTGTTCTCCCACATTTGATAAAGAACAACAATTCTTTCATCAATGGGTAAATAGTCTATTCCCATTCCAATAACTTCTTTTAGTTTACGAACGAATTGAAAAGACCCTACCTCAGCCTCAATAATTCTTCTCGCTACTTTCTCTGCTTCTACAGCTTGACCAGTAGTAATTCCAAGTTTTGTTTTTACCGTTGTAAGATCGCAATAGGGCTTTACAATATCTATGCCTGCGGATAGAACAAGGTTGTTTGATGGGTCATATACGTTTGCAAAAAGATTTACAGAATAGACAAGGTATTTGGAGTTTAATGTAAACCTTGCAACCTTTGAAGCATTAGATGTTGCTGATGCAGAAAAAGATTCTCCTGTAAATAAGTCTTCATACTGCATAACATATTGTAAAGATGCAGATGGCATTACGAGATCAATATAAATTGATGTTGTTTCTGGTAGTCTAAGAATTTCCATTTTTATACCTCAAAAGCTGAGGCAACTTCTTGCGGAGTTGCTTGCCTTACCTTATCTGAAATTTTTAACCACTCTTCAGCTTTATCAGAATCTACGATAGTGTAGCCATTATTTAGTCTTCCAAGAGATGGGTGGAAAATGGAATTAGGAGCAAAGAGCGCAACTTTAACTGGATCTGTTTGTGTTTTTTGTATTTTAGATTGTGTGTTTTTTACAGATACCTTTTTTGTGGGACTTGATTCCATAATTCCTCCTATCATTTATTATATCATCTCAATAAATGCTTAAGAGGGGAGCCAATCGACTCCCCTCCGCTGCATTTAGAAACAATTATGACTTTTCGCCGTAAGCTACTGCGTCTGTTTCTTCGATCTGCACACCAAAACGAACGAACACTGTATATTCTACTGTGTCTTTCTTTGGCTTGAACTCGCGGTGGACTGTAACATCTCTCTGGAATCCCCAAATTCTGTTTTCTGGGAATGTTAGTGAGACATAATCATCTGGCATGTAAGGAACTTCCATGATGGGTAGTCCAAGAACGCGGTACTGTAGTGGAGCACCGACAATCTGTGGAACGCTACCGTCAACAATTCTTTCTACAATTCTTTCGGAATTGAAGTTGCCTGTTTGGGCAAGACTGTTAAGTAGGCTTGAGATTGTTGGTGAACCTGCATAGAACTTCATTGCAGATCTTGAACCACGGTACTTGCGTGGCATGGCTAGGACAATATCTTGTAGATCCTGTACGGTCCATGCTGAACCGCTGGAAGTGACAGATGCTGCCTGGTTTCCTGCGGCTTCTTTTGCATAGAAGCCCTGCATAATCTTCAAGAAGTTGTTTGTTCCTGAACCTGTACCGTTAATTGCAAGATCTTCAAGATCGTTTGCAAATGCGCGAGTCATAGAGCGAACTAGGTGATCTTCAAGCTGGGCACCCTCGATATTATCTTCGAGTGCTTCAGTTGCAACTTCCCAGTCTAGTCTAATCTTCTTTGTTACGATCTCTACTTTAGTGAATGCTACGTCTGCGTTTGTGTATGTACCATCAGCCTGATTTGCTGCACGGATTACACGCTCGCCTACATTTAGCTTCTCTAGTTCTGCAGTGTTAGAACGCATAGTTACTCTACGACCATCTAGAGCTAAAACTTGCTGCTCCCAGATGTATTCGATGAACTGGCGGGACTGCTCAGGATTGAGAATACCACCATCATCAGTTGTGCTA
>B570J29032_109958773_pt1 | contig 14939 bp, 9 predicted proteins | sample LakMenEpi16Nov12_FD_29032 | JGI IMG/M metagenome (IMG submission 29032)
TACATTTTAGCCGCATCTTTAAATGATATTTCGCCTGCAATGATTTTCTTTCTTACGTCATTGGCTTTTTCCTTGGCTGCATTTAGAGCATTTGTACTAATGTTTGGTTTAATTAAGATGTGTCTTAGCTCATACTCTTGCCCTCTAATTTTATCTAATTTAATAATATGATAGCCAAATTCTGTATAAAATGGTTTGGATATTTCACCTTCCGCTAAACTAAAGGCGACATCTTTAAACTCTTTAACGAAAGGTGTTTTTCGTGTCATTTTATACAATCCACCTTTTGAAGAGGAACCAGGGTCTTGCGAATAAAAAACCGCTTGTGAGGCAAAGGAAACATCGCCTTTCAACACACTATTTCTAATTTCATTTAAACGGTCAATGACTCTTTGACGTTCAACTTCTTCAACTTTTGGTTCAAAGATAATCTGTGCGACCTCAACTTCTGCACCAAAATTAGGCAAGTCCTCTTTTGGTATTTTTATAAAAAAATTACGCACTTCCTCAGGTGTTATGGACACTTCTTCAGTAACTTTTTCACGCATTCTTTCAGTATATTTATTCGTTTTCAATATCTCAAAGAAAAAAGTCTTAAATTCTGCCTCATCTTTTTTATTATAAAATTTAACGATGCGATCCATTGACTTAAAATGCTCTAACATATAGTCAATGCGCTGATCCATCATACCTTGAATTTCTATATCTTTAATGACAATGGTGGTATCTAACTTGGCATGGTGGGCATAAAGTTTTTCAATCATGATGTTGTTTAATACTTTACATCTATTGAGACCGCTAACGTCTACTTGCTGATTTTTTAGCTCCACATATTCAATATCAATATCAGAATCTAAAATGATATAATCTCCAACCTTAGCAATAATACCATCAATTCGCTTTTTGCCGTTGACTACTGGCGATCTAAATTCTTCTTTTTTCTTTTTATCTTCTACAGGGATAATTTCTTGTGCTAAAGTACTTTGCACAAAAAACAAAACCGAAAAAAGCGCAATTGTTGTTTTAATAGATTTCATATGTTTTACTTTTAATGGCATCTTGAATAATGAGTTTTTCAAATTGTTTTATAAATTGTTGTTGCTTCTGATTCAATAAAATCTCTTTAATTGTTGGTTTTAAATAGTCATAAGGTGAAATTTGATTAGGTTCAATCATCCGGTTAATTCTAACGAAAAAAACGTCTAATGAGTCTTCATATCTTATGCTTTTATTAGCAGCAAGATAATTACTTTTATTTTCAGGCGAAATAAAAGGTAACTTTTGATAAACTTGGTTCATATCTACCCAAATAGAATCATTCAAGGCTGATGACTTCATTTGCAATTGCGTCGCATCCCAAAAGCTAGCATCGGCGCGACTAAAAGCAGCAAATTTTGAAGCTATTAATTCAAATTTTGGGTGAGATTTGGGTACTTGAATAAAACGCATTTGCAACAAAGTTTGTTGGTTCCTAAAATTTTCTCTGTTGGCATTATAATAAACCACCATTTCACGATGCGTAATAGTTGTATCAATCTTAGACTTAATTAAATTCTCAAAATATTTTTTGACAGTTAAATCGCTTTTATATTGTTCAACTAATTTGTCGATTTCTGCTAATTGATCCGTATTTAAATTTTTTAAGGCCTGCTTATATAAAAGTTGCTGCCTAGCCCATTGGTCCAAATAAGCCCTAACCACATTGATTGAATCTTCCATGGTCGTTCCTTCGGCCACAATACCTTCAAGATCTTTAACGTAAACAAACTGCTTATCTAACCTTGCAACAGATTGATCTTCCCTTTTGGTCTGACAAGCCAATGAAACCAAAAAAGCCATGATAAAAAGAAATTTCAACCCAGTTGCTTGATGCATTATTTTTTTTGCTTAATGTCTTTTTTTATTTGTTGAAAGGCTTTATCATTGACTTTAACCGTGTATTGCTTTTTTAATTCACTCACCCAATTTTCTTCCAACGCGGTTTGATAATCACTAGTCACTTTAGATTTAGCTTCCTCAAAAGTTTTATTTGATTCTAGGAGGATTTCTTTACCATCAACCACATAAAAATAGTTTTTATCCTGAATGATGTCAGAATAACCCACAGTAAACGAATATCCTTTTGGCAAGGCATTCGCAGAACTTTCATAGGTACCATCATTGGTCATGATATTTACAAAATTATCTTTGTTTAAAGCTGCTCTAATCTCTTCAACAGTTTTACCTTCTTTTGCCAAGGCCAAAGCTTGCTCTACAAAAGATTTATCTTTGGAAGAAAAAACAACAGCCTTTATTCTCTTGTTCCATTTATAACTGTCTCTTTTAGATTCAAATATTTTCATTTGACCAATGCTATCATTTTTAGCTTTTTGCCAAATTTCTTTTTCCATCAAATCAAACAACAACAGACCTTCTCTATATTCTTGTATAATATTGCCAAATTCAACATTTTCTTTTTCTAAATTATCGATGTGATGGCTTTTTAGTTTTTCCTCAAGAAATTCATCGTACTTTTCTTCAACCATTACATTCTTATTCCTATCTAAGGTATAATTTTTCTTAAATGAATCTAAATATCCTAAAAATGCCTCTCCCGTCGTTATTTTTCCATCTATCGAAAAAATATAAGCCATATAGTTGTGGATATCAGTTGGGACTTTCCACTCGCCATCGTAAAATTCATCGGTAATAGTTCCTAAAATTTTACTGTACATGTCATCATTTTTCTTTACATTGTATTTTTTCTTCAAATCATTAATAAATGACTGGGTAATAACTTTTGAACGTTCATCTTTTTGAAGTTTTTGCTCTAATTCTGCTTTTGATTCTTCAAATGTTTTAACCGGATGTCTTTCAATAAACTTTACAATATGCCAACCATATAGCGTTTCAAATGGCTCTGAAATAGAATTATTGCTGCTTAAATTGAAAGCAACATCTTCAAAACTATCAACAAATTGACCTGAAGAAAACTTATTTAATAAACCACCTTTGTTTGCAGAAGATTTGTCTTCTGAAAAATTTTTGGCTAGTTCTTCAAAATTTTCGCCTTGTTTGATTTTCTTATAAATATCCTGAATTTTTTCTTTATCTTTTGCCTTTTCATCCTCTGTTTTATTTTGACTCAACAGCATAATATGCGCTACGGTCAATTCACCTCTGTGAGGCCTTGTACCTTCAACTTTAATGATATGGTAGCCAAAACGTGTTTTTACAATGTTTGAAATTTCTCCAACCTTGGTATTATAAGCTTCATTTTCAAAAGGATAAATCATTCTAAATGCTGAAAAATAGCCCAAACTGCCTTTATTTTCTTTTGCAGATGGATCATCAGATAATGTTTCAGTCAAGGTGGCAAAATTTTCTCCTCTTAAAACTCTTTCTCTAATATCTTTTATTTTGTTGTAAGCCACTAAAGTGTCTTGCGGCGAGGCGCCTTCTTCCAGACGAATCAAAATATGTGATGCTTTAACTTCTTTTTGTGAACGATCGTAAGCCTCTTTAATTAATTGCTCCGTTACTTCAGTGTTCGTTAAAAAGTTTTTTGCCAACTGATTACGATGACTACTTAATTCAACAATGTGTTTGGTGTCCTTATCTAGACCTAAAGACATGGCTCGATGAACCTTAAGTTTGTAGCCGATAAAAAGCTCTAAATAATTATCTAAATCTTTTTGTTTTTCATCTTTAACAAGTTCTATATTTTTGAGATAAACGCGTTTAAATTCATCGGTATAAATTGGTTTACCATCTATAGTTAAAAGTTCCTGATTTTTTTGAGAAAAAGCTTGGATAGCAATTAACAAAAATAAAAAACTAAAAATTGAATTAAATTTTTTCATCATCTATTGTAATATTAAAATTTGATTTAAAAACTGACAAAAATAAAAATAATATGTGATTAATCAATCTTTATGGTAAGTATTAACAAAATTTTATTTGAAAAAGAAGCAAGCATTACTGGATAATATAACTAGTATCTCAAAGCAAATTTAAGTTTTGAAAAATATACCTGCAAATGGCATCGGATGCTAACAAAAAAAGAAAAATGTTTAAAAACTATAGCCCTTGAATGGTTATTCCAATAAAGATAGAAAACAGTAAAGCTATTTAGAGGCAAAATTTTTAACGTCTTCTTCCGAAACCGTTTGTCCACCTAGGATAATCAAGCGCTCAACTACATTTCTTAACTCTCGTATATTACCCGTCCAATCATAGGCTTTTAGCAGTTTTAAAGCACTTTCATCAAAAGTTTTTACTGTAGTTCCCTGCTCTTGTGCAATTTTGTTGGTAAAATGTTGAATGAGTAATGGCACATCCTCTCGTCTTTCATTCAAAGAAGGTACTTTTATCAAAATAACAGCTAAGCGATGGTACAAATCTTCTCTAAATCTCCCTGCGGCTATTTCTTCTTGCAGGTTTTTGTTTGTTGCAGCCAACACTCTAACATTCACAGAAATGTCTTTATCAGAACCAACGCGAGAAATTTTGTTTTCTTGTAAGGCTCTAAGCACTTTAGCTTGAGCAGATAAACTCATGTCGCCAATTTCATCCAAAAATATAGTGCCCTCATGTGCGGCTTCAAATTTGCCGGCGCGATCTTTAATTGCAGATGTAAAAGCACCTTTTAAATGGCCAAACAACTCACTTTCAATCAACTCCGATGGAATGGCTGCGCAATTAACTTCAACGAAAGGCGAACCCTGCCGGTGACTTTTTTGGTGCAATTGATGTGCTACGAGCTCTTTTCCAGCGCCATTCGGCCCTGTTATCAAAACTCTAGCATCAGTAAGCGCAACCTTGTTAATCATCTCAAGGATGGTTTTTATTGGTGCACTTTCACCTATGATGTCATATTGCTTATTGATAATTTTCTTAAGCGTTTTATTTTCAACGACCAATTGTTTTTTGTCTAAAGCATTTCTAACCGTATTAAGCAAACGGTTTAAATCTGGTGGTTTTTGAACATAGTCAAAAGCACCTTTTCGCATGGCATCAACGGCAGTTTCCAAATCGCCGTGACCAGAAATCATGATAAAAGGAATTTCTGCTTTGATTTTCTTTGTGGCTTCCAATAATTCTACCCCGTCCATTTTTGGCATTTTAATGTCGCATATTACCAAATCAAAATCATTTTCTTGAATGGTCATGTAGGCTTCTTGCCCATCTGCGGCTTCAAACATTTGAAAACTTTCGCTTTCTTCGGTCAAGATGTTTTTTAAAACTCTTCTAATGGCTGGTTCGTCTTCTACAATGAGGATTTTTGGCATATCTGTTGGTTTACATAATTGTAAGCAAATATATGAAAAATAGAAATCAGTTTAATTTAAAAAATACCAAGGCTAATCTACATGTTTGATTTAAAAAAAAATTTTTTTCTTCATTGACATGCCTAATAATAATTGTAATTTAAAAAAAGAAAATGAGTTATAAATATTAATTTTAAATGATAATAGACATAAGAAATCAATTGTTCAAATGACAGAATAAATAATTCGCTAAGACATCTTAAGGCACAATATACATCGGTGAATCTGGTCCAATGGGCAAGCCAACAATCATCCAAATAATTAACAGTAGCGTCCAAAAAATGAAGAAAGCTATGGTATATGGTAACATGGTAGAAATAATGGTGCCGATACCTGCATTTTTATCATAGCGTTGCATAAAAGCCACGATGAGCGCAAAATATGACATCATGGGTGAAATGATATTGGTAACAGAATCACCAATGCGATAAACCAATTGGGTCAATTCTGGACTATAACCCAATAACATAAACATGGGAATAAAAACTGGTGCCATAATCGTCCATTTGGCAGAAGCACTACCCATAAATAAATTTATGATAGCTGTAAGAATAATAAAACCTATCATTAATAAAATGGGATGCAAATTCATGGCTTGCAAAGTACTTGCACCTTCTATGGCAAAAATTAATCCCAAATTAGTCCATTTAAAATATGCGACAAATTGCGCTGCAAAAAATACTAAAACGATATAAGAACCCAGCGTTTGCATGGATTTTGACATGCCGTTTATGACATCTGTATCATTTTTAATGGTCTTTGCACCGATGCCATAAGCTATCCCTAAAACTGCAGCAATGATAAAAATTAACGTAACTATCCCTTCCATTAAAGGTGACTTTAACAAATCACCATTTTCACCTCTTAAGAAGCCATTAAAAGGAATGGTTCCATAAAGCAAAATAGCTAAAATAAATCCAAAAGCTAGGATAGTATAATTTAGACCTTTTTTTTCTAATACTGTTAATGTTTTAATCTCCTCAGCTTTTTCATCACCATTATAAACGCCTAATCTTGGGACAACAATTTTTTCAGTAACCCAAGTACCTACTAAAGCTATGACTATTGTAGAAACAGCCATGAAATAATAATTAGCTGCAGGATTAACTGTATATGATTTGTCAATAATTTGTGCAGCTTCTTGCGATAAACCTGATAATAAAGGGTCAATAGAACCTAAGAAAAAATTGGCACTATAACCCCCAGATACACCGGCAAAAGCAGCAGCTAATCCAGCTAATGGATGCCTGCCAACCGACAAAAAGATAATGGCACTCAATGGTACTAACACCACATAGCCCACTTCACTAGCTGTATTTGAAATAACACCTGCCAAAACAATCACAAAGGTTAATATACGTTTGGGTGATGACAAAACCAATAATCTAAGGGCTGTGCCTATTAACCCGCTACCTTCAGCAATGCCAATACCCAATAAGGCAACAAGAACCACACCCAAAGGCGCAAAACCAGTAAAATTAGTTACCATTTCAGTTAATATCTTTTGGAAACCTTCAACAGAAACTAGATTAAAAGGTTTGACAATTTCTCCAGTGCCAGGATGCGTAACAGCAATATCAAACTGTGCAGTTATCCAAGAAATAATGATGATTAGTAAAGCAAAAACAGCAAATAAAGTAGCGGGATGTGGTAATGCGTTTCCACCTCTTTCGATGTAATATAAAAATTTATTGGCAAAGCCTTTTGGTTTAGATAAACTAGTCATAATAATGTATAAAAAAACAAATATATAAATAATTGGTTAATAAAAATAAAAAAAGGCCCCCTCACGGAGACCTTTAAAATAAATTTTCTAATTATTATTTATTTTTAGAAATTTTAATCATTTGTTCTGTTCCGTCTTCAAATAAAACAGTCAATAAATATAAACCTTTATCTAAGTGCGAAATTGCAAAACGTTCCATCGCTTGAGATTGAAACACTTGTTGACCCAAAGTATTAAAAATTGTTACTTGTTTTACATTTTCTATGCGAGATAAAAACAACTCACCATCCGTTGGGTTTGGATAAGCAAAAAGTTGGTTCTTAGCTATGACCTCAACTTCAGATTTTGATGTTGTGCCATTCAAATTAGTAATGTTAACCGTATAATCTTCAACTTCACCATGTGAAAAAGTTTCGCAAGCTGTTGGTGAAGCATTATATTTAGCAGAAACTCTCATACGTGTAGGACCAGTCAAAGCAGTTGTTGGCACGGTGAAACTTCCACTCACTGAAGTGGCAGTTGTTCTTGATCTATTATAAACCTGTTCACCAGTATCAAAAATGCCATTTTGATTATAGTCAATCCAAACACGGTATGCTAGACTAAAATTGGTTCCTGCTCTTCTGCCTGGCACTATTGTGATCGTATTACTAGAACCACCTCTTATCAAATTAGTTGACAAATTGGTGAAATTGGCATAACCGCCATTTGCGCCGGAAGTATTGTTAATAGAGCCTAATTGTACACGATTTATCCATTCGTCTGCAGTGCTGTTACCTCTAGATGTACAATAAATTAGGGTATTAGCTAAAGTAGTAGCCGAAACCGTATTGCTATTACCAGAAACATTGCCAGCGGCATCTTTAGCTCTCACATAGAAACTATAAGTTGTAGAAGCAGCTAAGTTGGTTGGTGCAGATGGTGCTAGGGTATCACCTGTAGAACCAGCAATGTTTACTGTATAATCTTCAACTTCTCCATAGGCAAAACTTTCACAGGCAGTGGGCACACCATTATATTTCATAGAAACACGCATACGCGTTGGGCCGTCTGTTGCTGTTATAGGTATAGTAAAGCTAACAGAAACAGGTGTTGCATTTGTAGCCGTTTGAGACCACACCAATTCGTTTGATTCAAAAGTACCATTTTTATTATAATCTATCCATGCACCATAACCTTCGGCATACACTGTACCAGTCCAAGTAGGTGTAACTGTTAAAGTATAAGCAGTACCTTTATTTAGAGTCGTTGAAAGATTAGTAAAGTTAGAATAACCGCCAGCACCAGCACCTGAAACATTATTTAAAGTGTTAAATTGAACACGGCCAATATATTCATCGGCAGTTGAATTACCATTTGATGGACAATATTCAAGTTGTGCTTCTGTGGTTGAAAAATTAACTGAAGCTGTAAATGCAGATGAAGTTGCATTTGGACATACAGTTTTTGCTTGAGCTTCATAAGTTGTTAAAGGCGTTAAGCCAGTCAAAGTAATCGCATTTGAGGCAGAATTAACTGAGGTCCAAGTAGAAGAATCAACAACTCTGTATTGTACTTGATAAGTCGCATTAGAAACAGCATCCCACGTTAAACTAGCTGTTGAAGAAGCAACTGCTCCTGTGGTCAAGTTTGCAGGTGTGGTAGCATTACAAACCACATTTTGTGCAATTCCGGTTACAACCAATGAAAAATTTTGATTACCTCCACTCAATGTGCCTTTATGTGTGATTGTAATAGTGTAGGTTCCAGAAGCGCCACTCACATCAATTCTTTCAAAATTATCTTTAATATTATCACCTAAACCATTGGTATTAACACCCGTCAAACGCCATGGTAAAGAAGTTACACCATCTTTTGACACGCGAATGTCTAAATCATTTACTAAATGAGCAATGGAACTATTTGTTGCCGTTGACGCAGTTCCAGGCAAGTCTGTCCAACATATTGAGGCTTGCAAAGGTGAAGCACCATTACTGGTTACTTGCAAAGTAATCGTTTGTCCTTGCGCAATTGTTTGTTCATTGATTAATGAAAAAGTATTTCTTTGTGAAATGGCTTCTGCCGCACGCTTAGCATTTAACAAACCCCAACCCCAAATAGCATCTGGTCCGACGGGGCCAGCATCATCAGCCGTATGTAGGGCTAAACCTTTCAAGGTGGCTGAACGCATAAAACTACCATTAAGATTATTATAATGTTCTTGTAAAAGCAATAAACTACCTGTTACATTAGGCGAAGCCATCGATGTTCCAGAGATACTTGCATAGGCAGAATCACTACTTTCATAGGTTGAATAAACCCCAGTACCATTACCTGTAATGTCTGGTTTAATTCTCAAATCATCAGTTGGTCCTTGACTGCTAGACGAATTAATAGCAACAGAGATTAAAGCACCGTTAGCCGCCACACTGGCATCTTGCGCATTAGCAACAACTAAATTATTTTTTGAAGTGGAATGACCTGTTAATTTGTCAAATTGTGGGAAACTAGCATTTAAAGGTGCGGCATTGTGATTGGTAGTTCCATCATTACCAGCAGCAACAACCATTAAATAAAATGGGGCATTTCTTAACAAATTATCCCAATCTCTAGAATCCGTAATATACGCTCCAAAATAATAATCTGGTACCAAATCTGATCTAAAACCATAAGAATGGTTTGAAACCAACATGCCATTGGCAGCTGCTGTAGTCGCTTCAGATAAATCGCTATTCCAATCATATCCTGACACTCTACTATGTGGTGCCATACCTTTAGCCGCTGCTACAAAACCAGATGCCATAATAGTTCCTGTTACGTGTGCCGCATGAAAGTTTAAAGTTGTAGAACTATCACCAATTGAAAACCTATTTGTACCTCCCGCACCATCATATTCTTGATGCGACGCTCTAGCTAGTCCTCAATCCCAAACATGCGCTCTTAGATTTAATCCCATCAGGTTTAATCCTAAAGAACCGCCTGTATTTAAGTGATTAGTTCTTGTTGATAATGCTGCCGCCACATGAAGGTACGGTAATAAATAGCCGTTCCATCTGGGTCAATTCTTTGCAATTCTGCTACGCCACCATCGGGCAACGTGATTTTTGATTGCACATTTCTTTCGCGCACATAAGCGAGTACTGATAGCTTATTAGCCGCTTCTTTAGCTTGAAACTGCGTTTTAATTTTTTCCAGTTCGGTCAAATCATAACGCGAAGTAATTTGTCTTTCTTGTTGCTTCGTTTGTGCAACAATACTCATTGATGAAAAAATCATCATCAAATAACAAAATTTGATAAGTTTGTTATATTTGTTTGACATATTATTTAATTTAGCTATTAGACAAAAATAAAAATAATTTTGTAATAAAAAAACATCGTCTCTATAATTTTATTTAAAAATTTGAATTATATTCATTTTGTGTAAACATTGATTGCGTATTGTACAATTTTAACAAATAATCAAATAAAAAATTAAAAGTTTTATTAGTTGAACATAATAGATATATGACTTTAAATACCTATTTTTGCAACCTTTTTAAAACAACTTTATGAGTGCTATTAGAAATATTGCCATTATTGCCCACGTTGACCACGGAAAAACAACCTTAGTTGACAAAATCATGTATCATTGTCAATTGTTTAGAGACAATGAGAATGCAGGAGATTTAATCCTTGATAACAACGATTTAGAAAGAGAAAGAGGTATAACCATTACCTCCAAAAATGTATCTGTAGTCTATAAAGGAACAAAAATTAATATTATTGACACGCCTGGTCACGCTGATTTTGGCGGTGAGGTAGAACGTGTCTTAAACATGGCAGATGGCGTTTGTCTATTGGTTGACGCTTTTGAAGGTCCCATGCCACAAACGCGTTTTGTATTACAAAAAGCCATTGATTTAGGTTTAAAACCCTGCGTAGTAATCAACAAAGTAGATAAAGAAAACTGTACACCAGAAGAAGTACATGAAAAAGTCTTTGACCTCATGTATGAATTAGGTGCAGAAGAATGGCAGTTGGACTTTCCGACGGTTTATGGATCAGCAAAAAACAACTGGATGTCTGACCATTGGGAAAATAAAACAGATAGTATTGAACCTTTATTAGATATGGTTATTGAGCATGTTCCTGCACCAAAAGTTTCAGAAGGAACGCCACAAATGTTAATAACTTCCTTAGACTTTTCAAGTTTTACTGGTCGTATTGCTATTGGTCGACTGCAAAGAGGCGAATTAAACGAAGGACAAAATGTATCTTTGATCAAAAGAGATGGGAAAATAATAAAATCTAAAATTAAAGAATTGCATACTTTTGATGGTTTAGGTCGGAAAAAAGTGCAAAAAGTTATCGCGGGAGATATTTGTGCTTTGGTTGGCGTAGAAGGTTTTGATATTGGTGACACTGTTGGCGATTTCGAAAACCCAGAAGCATTAGCGACTATTGCGATTGACGAACCTACCATGAGTATGCTTTTTACTATTAACGATTCACCATTTTTCGGTAAAGAAGGTAAATTTGTTACCTCTCGCCATGTGAAGGAACGTTTGGAAAAAGAACTTGAAAAAAACCTTGCCCTCCGCGTTGGGGAAACTGGCAGTGCCGATAAATTTATGGTCTTTGGCCGAGGTGTACTGCACTTATCTGTTCTTATTGAAACGATGCGTAGAGAAGGCTATGAACTTCAAATTGGACAACCACAAGTTATCATTAAAGAAATTGATGGTAAAAAATGTGAACCAATAGAAGAATTAACTATTGACTTACCAGAAAATGTTTCGGGTAGAGCGGTTGAATTTGTTACCGTTAGAAAAGGCGAAATGCTTAGCATGGAACCTAAAGGCGAACGAATGATTATTAAATTCAATATTCCGTCACGAGGTATTATTGGTTTAAGAAATCAACTATTAACCGCTACAGCAGGTGAAGCCATCATGTCGCATAGGTTTTTAGAATATCAGGCATTTAAAGGCGATATTCCAGGAAGAATCAATGGTTCGCTAATTAGCATGGAAAACGGCAGAGCTATCCCATATTCTATCAATAAATTACAGGATCGCGGTAAGTTTTTTGTTGACCCTAATGAAGATATTTATGAAGGTCAAGTTGTTGGAGAAAACTCAAGAGGTGATGACATGGTTATTAATATTACCAAAACTAAACAGTTAACCAACTTCCGTTCAGCAGGTGCTGATGACAAAACACGTATTGTTCCTGCTATTAAATTTTCATTAGAAGAAGCATTAGAATATATTCAGAAAGATGAATATGTAGAAGTTACACCAAAATCTATTCGTTTAAGAAAAATTTATCTTAACGAAAATGACCGTAAGCGCTACAAAAATGATTAATTGAAATATATAAATTTTACAATATAATTATATTTTTTTTTGAATTATTTCTTTAAATTTGCATTTTAGACTCTTAAAAATTACATCTTTCTTATGAACATACATGAATATCAAGGAAAAGAAATTTTAGCGAACTACGGTGTACGCATACAACGCGGTCACGTAGCAAACAATGCTGAAGAAGCCGTTGCAAAGGCGAAACAATTAACCTCTGAAACAGGCACAGGATGGTACGTCATCAAAGCGCAAATTCATGCAGGTGGCCGTGGGAAAGGCGGCGGCGTAAAATTAGCCAAAAACATTCAACAAGTTCACGATATTTCTGAACAAATCATTGGTATGCAACTTATTACACCACAAACACCTCCTCAAGGCAAAAAAGTGCACAAAGTATTGGTTTCTGAAGATGTCTATTATCCAGGAGAAAGTGAAACAAAAGAATTTTATATGTCAATTCTTTTAAATCGTGCAACTGGCAGAAATATGGTTATGTATTCTACAGAAGGCGGTATGGATATAGAAGAAGTAGCAGAACATACGCCACATTTAATTTTCACCGAAGAAATTGACCCTGCGGTTGGCCTGCAAGGTTTTCAAGCGAGAAGAATCGCATTTAATTTAGGTTTGTCTGGCGAAGCTTTTAAAGAGATGATCAAATTTGTTGATGCACTTTACAAGGCTTATGTTGGTTCTGACGCGTCAATGTTTGAAATCAATCCAGTTTTAAAAACATCTGATAACAAAATCATGGCCGTTGATGCCAAAGTAAATATTGATGACAATTCACTATTCAGACAAGAAAAAATTGCTGATATGCGTGATGTTAGAGAGGAAAATCCTATTGAGGTTGAAGCCAAAGAGGTTGGTTTAAATTATGTTGACCTTGATGGTACCGTTGGTTGTATGGTTAATGGTGCCGGACTAGCTATGGCAACTATGGATTTAATTAAATATGCTGGTTTTGAACCTGCTAATTTCCTTGATGTTGGCGGAACAGCTGATGCTAAACGCGTAGAAACAGCTTTTAGAATCATCTTAAAAGATCCAAACGTTAAAGCTATTTTAATCAATATCTTTGGTGGCATTGTTCGCTGCGATCGCGTGGCTCAGGGTGTCGTTGATGCCTATAAAAACATGGGAGATGCTATCAAAGTGCCGATTATTGTTAGACTGCAAGGAACTAATGCAGATATTGCAAAAGATTTAATTGATAATTCAGGTATGCCTATACTTTCTGCAGTTGCTTTTCAAGAGGCAGCAGATCGCGTGAAAGAAGCTTTAAGCTAAACCTATTTTAATATAAAAATCCCCATAAGTCATATGATTTATGGGGATTTTTTTTTGTATTTACTTAAATTTCTCCAAAATACATGGCTTTTATAATACCATCGGATAAACCTATTTTTGGCACATAAATTCTTTTCGCATGCGACCATTTCATGGCATTTACGTAGATAGATAAAGCAGGTACGATCACATCGGCACGGTCAGGGTTAAGCTGAAAATCAGTAATTCTTTGTTCATAACTCAATGCACTCAAAATTTTCAATTGATTTTGTAAATAACCAAGCGTTAAAGGCCTGCTTTGCACTTTGCCAGATAGCTTAAAAATTTTATTAATATTACCGCCTGATCCTATTAACTCAATTTCTTCTAACCCTTTACACTGTTCTTTAATCCATGATTTAATAGTAGAATTAATGTCTTGGTTTTCACCTGTTTGTAGCATCCTTACTGTTCCATTTTTAAATGACTTTGACGCAACTATTTCTCCATTTACAAATAACGAAAATTCAGTACTACCCCCACCAACATCAATGTATAAATAATTTTTATTGGTTGAAATAAATGTTAGCAAATCTGTTTTAGCAATTATTTTGGCTTCTGTTAATCCATTGATGATATCTACTTTTATAGCTGTTTGATTTAAAATATCTTCAACAACGTCAGCGCCATTTTCAGACTCTCTCATGGCAGAAGTAGCACAAGCGCGATAATTCTCAACTTGATAAACTTTCATCAATAGCGAAAAAGCCTTCATGGCATCAATCATCCGATCTCTTTTTTCAACTGTAATTTCACCTATGGTAAAAACATCTTCACCTAGTCTGATTGGTACACGTATTAATGAACTTTTATTGAATAGGACAGTTTTGTTCGGTTGTTCAACAACGTTTGTAATTAATAGCCTCATGGCGTTTGATCCAATATCTATTGCAGCAAATTTTCTAACTTTCATATGTTTTCTCGCGTCTAATAAGGCATTTTTAATATTTAAATGGTAACTGTCTAAAAATAAAATCAGTGTTTTTTAAACTTTAGATTTGTAATAATTATAGGTTTCAATTTGCGCTTGGTGTATCACATCTATTTCACTTTTTGAGCGGTATTGATTTTTAAAATGTTCATCGTGAAGCCTCACTTTGACATTACCAAGCCAGCATATATCAAAATTATCTATCAGTTCCTTTTTTAAAACTTCGTCATAAATTGGACAAGAAACTTCAACGCGCATATCTATATTTCTTCGCATAAAGTCGGCACTAGAAATATAAACTTTTGGTTGCATATTATT
>B570J29032_109958771_pt1 | contig 14930 bp, 16 predicted proteins | sample LakMenEpi16Nov12_FD_29032 | JGI IMG/M metagenome (IMG submission 29032)
AAATAATAACGTGATTCATTGTTACCATTAGTTACTTTTCTGATAACCGCAGAACCTGACTGATATTTACGTTTCAAATTATCAACAGTGTAATCAGTAAATCTAACGATTGTTCCGTATTTAGAACTGAATTGTTCGAATTTCGTTTCCACTTTAACAGAAGTTTCTGTTTTTTGTTGACCGTAAGATACTACCGATGCAATTAGGATGATTGCGACCATCATGATTTTTTTCATATTGTATTTGTTTATTTGTTTGTGAATACAAAGATATGGAACCCATTTTAATCCACCAAATAAAAGTTATCCACATTCTAAGATTAGTTTATAGTTTTCTATGTATTGAATAGATGATTATTTTGTTCTTTGATTCCTCTTTCCATTTCTACCGCTAACTCTCTTGTCTCTGTTTCTATTGTTCTGTATTCAAGATTTTCCCAATTATCTAAAATGTAATTTTGTTTTTTATAGTTACTTCTTCCTGCAGTTCCATATGGTTGAGGGTATAACGATTTCATTCTTGTCTTACATTTTTTTCCAATACCAAACAAAATTAGTTCATTTGAGTTTTTATTTCTAATTTGATAAACTCCAGCCTCTTTGGGTCCTTCAATAGTTCTACAGGTTTCAGGTGTTGGCATCGATTTCCAATTGGTCCAATTTGTCATATATCTTGTGTTTTGTGAATACAAAGATAATTACAACCAACCAATCCACCAAATAAAAAAAGTCCCACTATTGTGAGACTTTTGATACATTATCAGTTTTTGTAATATGAACTACATTATCCGCCCAATTTGAGATTAATGGGTTGTGGCTAATCACAAATATCTTTTCGAAATAATCCTTTAACTTCATAAAGAAGTCCCCAACCATCTCAAGGTTATCATTAGAAACCTTACCCCAAGTCTCATCGTAAACTGATATGTTTGGTTTTGGAAGTGAACATACCTTAGCCAATACAGCTCTGATAGCCAACGCTCCCACAGTCTTCTCATATCCTGAACCTGCGGTCATAGGTTTTTCGATACCTGTTCCGTTATCAATCATGATGAAGTCAACCTCATTCTTGTCATTGATACGAATCTCCAAGTTGAAGAAACAAGAGTCTTGAAGTAATCTTTGAAGTTCAGAGTTAATCAATGGCATCATTGTCTTCATGATAACTTTTGTGATTCCATTCTTTCCGAATACCTCAAGATATATTTTGTATATCTTTTCTCTTTCGAATTCTTCGGCAATCTTTAGGATGGTCTCGTTGTTCTTTTCAATTCGAGCTTGAAGATTTTCAATCTGAGTTGAATTGGTTGTTTGAGTTCTCTCATACCCTCTCTTCTCAGAAATCAATTCATCAATTCTCATTTCGGCTTTAACCAACTGAGCTTCAATCTCATTATTCTTCTTAATCTTATCTTGAACTTCTTCGTATCTCCTTAACTTGTCTTCAGATTGTTCCAATTTTAAATTATTGGCTTCAAGAGTCGCCTCATATTTTTCCTTAACAAGTTTCGCTCTTTCATATTCATCAAAGTCTTTCTTAAGTTGAGTAAAAGATTCTTCTTTCTTTTCAAGGCCTTCAATTTCTTTTTTGAATTCCTTAACAAGTTTTTTATATCCTTCAAGTTGGTCAATCTTTTTCTTGGTCAACTCAGCTTCCATCAATTTGATTCCACAGTGTTCACACTGAATTCCATCACCATATTTTTCAATAAGGTCTTGGATTTCTTCCACCTTATTCTCACAGGTTACTTGTTCAGCAAAACGGGATTTGATAACTTCTTTAACCGCATCGTGTCTATCTTCATGATAAAACTCTTTTGGTTCAGATATTTTAACATCATCAATCTGACCTTGGATTCTTCTTCCAACTACTTTAAATTCGTCAATCTGACCCTTAAGTCTTTCAGGATTCAGAATAACCAAATCTTGGTCTAAGTCAGTGAATTTTGATTTCAATAAGTCATCCTTATAAGTTTGACCCTTTTGTAATCTCTTGTCAACATCCTTGATTTTGGTAACAGCCTCTGCAATTTCATTCTCGAGTCTTTCAATTTCTTCTTTTGACGTGGTGCTATCTTGTTTTAAGGATTCTGTATTGTATACGTTGGATAACATACCTTTTGAAAACTCAGAATAGATTTCTTTTCCCGTCTCTTCTTTCTTCTTTAAGAATTCAAGACCCAAGAATCTACTTAACACCTGACCACGAGCTGTTGGTTTTGCTTCCAACAAATCCTCAAGGTTTGACGCTGTCGTTACAATGGTCATCAAGAAGTCATCCATCTCACCAATTGATGTTTTGATAAAGTTCTCAGTCTCCCTTCTTTGTTCACCAGTGAAGTTCTGTAATTGACCGTCAGCCAACTTCTTGAAGAAGTCCAACTCAGTCTTAACATTCCATTCACCAGCCTTAGATTTTTTTCTTTCAATCTTTCGAGCGATGATATATTCCTCGCCATCAATGATGATGTCACCCTTAACTGATACCACATTCTTATCTGTGAATCTGTTGAAGATTTCCTCAGCCTTCTGAGTCTTGGTTGTCGTGTTGAAGAATAAGAACAATAACAAGTCCACGGTCAATACCGTCTTACCTCCGAAGTTCGGTGGGTCTGATTCAACCACTGTGATACCATTACATTTATCAAAATCGATAACCTGGTTCTCACCATACGATAAGAAGTTACTGAATTCAATCTTCTTGATATACCATCTTTTGAATGGTGTAACCTCAACCTCATTAGCCATCATTCTGTTTTCAACAGCAAGGTCAATGTTCATGACTTGGTCATAAAACTGGTCTTGTCCTTTTGACTCAAGAAGAGATTTGATAAGTTCTTTCTGATAGTTCTTATCCATAATGTTAACCGCTACATCGATTGTCTGTTGAGTTTCCTCAGTTGTCTTCGCCTTGGTTATAACATTGATATTTGCGGAACTATACTTCTTCATGAAGTATTGTTTCACAGACTTGATTCTTTCTTGGGTGAAATTCTCTGGAGCATCCTCCCATATTACTTGTATGTTAGGATTCTCCAAAGTAGATATATCTAATTTTGTTGACATATGTTTGTAGTTATACTCTGGATGTGGATTGAATAAATCCCATTTCATTTTTATTGATTTGCTGTAAGACCTGAAACCTGCTCAGCATCTTTTTGTTTTAACGCCTCAATTTGAGCTTTCATTGATTCGTTGAACAACTTTTGCATTGCAGATTGTTCGGCCTTCAATGTGTTATTTCTTTGCTGAAGTCTTTTTCTGTGGGCTTTCTCACCACCTCTTTTTTTAGATTTTGCCATTTTTATTGTTTTAATGTAAATTTTTATTTGGTCTATTTTCTTCGAACCATTCAACGATTGAGTTTATCGCCCATGTTGCTCCTGATGCTAACATTCCATCAAAGAACCATGAAACCCATAAAGTTACACCTAACATCTCGTGTATTGGTGAATATAAGAAAATTCCGAAGAAAAATCCAACCCACACTGGTGTGCACATCATACAAGATAACATTCCTTTAAGAAACTTATAAAATTCTGTAAACAAACCATCTCCATAGTCTGCTTCGTTGAAAATGTAATTTCTCGGTGTATTAAAAATACTTCCGTAAACTAAAATGTTTGAAAGTCCGTAGATGGATATAATCCATGTTAATAGTTGTGTTATCATAATTTGTGTTTAAATTCGTTAGTTAATTCTATTTTCCTAATACCTGGGTCTTTGGCTTCACACTTATTACAGTGCCATACAATTTCGAAGTGCTGTTTACCATTACAACACTTACAGTCGACATCGTATTCGAAATACGTTCTCCCCAAACCTCCTTCATTTCCACAGAACTCACAGGTTCCCCATTCCATTTCTCCCATCATAATGTTTTATTTAAATTTGAACCACTCAAATAAACAGCCTTTCTGTCTTCCTGAAATTTTTGAATATCTTGAATAGTTTGTTCGTATTCTCTTATTTTTTTGTCTTTCTCTAAAGTTTCTTGTCTTAGTTTCATTACTGTAGATTGGAGAGCATCCAATTTAGATTTATCCCCACCTTCACCAACTACCTCTTTAATTACTTCTACAATTTTTTCCTGAATGACGATTTTCTCAACAGGAACCTCAATAGTCTTCTCTTGAATAACAACTCTGTCAACAGGAACCTCTTTGATAACCTCAACCACTTTTGGTGGCATCTCCTCCAACTGTTGTATTTTTGACAACAATTCGTTTATCTGAGTATCATCACTAACGTATTCTGTTTTGGTGATAACTTTTTCAACAGGTATTTCTTTGATTACTTCTTGAACCACCACCTTCTCAACAGGAACCTCTTTGATAACCTCGACTATTTTCTCAACCACTCTTTCAACAGGAACCTCTTTGATAACCTCGACTATTTTCTCAACCACTCTTTCAACAGGAACCTCAACATACTCAACCTGAACAATCTCCTTGATTACTTCAACAGGTATTTCCACTCGTTTTTCGACAACAACCTCTTTTATCACCTCTTTTTCTTGGTTCCCACCCGGATTTAGCAGACCATACCTTTCAATATTGAAACCAGTTGTAAATGATTTCTTAGCAACCTCACTTATCAACAAGTCATTAAGATTACAGTAAGACAATAAGTCCTTGTGTTCCGTATTTGAAAGTTTAATCTTTATCTCCATCTTAGTAGTTCACCAACTTTTCTGTTCCTTCAGATAAACAATCAATCGAATTGATGTAAAATGATAGGAATGGTTTAGGGTTTGGTAGGTCAACGAATGTGTATTCGTCCTTCTCTATATCATATACTCCATACCCGTGTTTTCTAACAGTCTCTCCAAAGTTTTGTTGAATGGTTGAACCAACCATGTATGCCTTCTTTCCACCAGGAATATCGAACACTTGTCTCTTGTGGATATCACCACACAATACAAGGTCACACCCTTTGAACTTACTAGCATCAAACCCATCTTCGAACTTATATCCAATGTCTGTGTATAAACCTTGAATCGGACCGTGGAATAAACCAATGTTCTTGTTCTTTGATTTTTGGATGTCAGGAGGGATGTTATGGTCCATTAAGGAGTAAACACACCAGTTGATATTATCATCCTCATATACCCCTCTATTCTTCAAATAAACGATGTTCTCGTTCTTTAAAGAATCAATGATTGGTGTAAGAGCATCCAACCTTGAATTATTATTCTCAAGGAAGTCGTGGTTACCAATGATAACAATCGTTTTGGTTATACTTGCACATTCAGTCAATACCCAAGCAACGAACTCAACGAGTTCAGGTGTCATTTGATTCTTGCTGTGAACCAAGTCTCCAGTGAATACAATTCTGTCAGGTGCGAGTGTCTTCCACTCTTTCAATGCAGATTCAAGGATGCCACGATATACGTCGTGGTCCTTGAATAATCTGATGTGTAAATCTGAGAAATGTATAATTCGATTAATCATTAATTAATGTTTTTTCCTCTTCTTCGAATGGATTGAATCCTTTATTGACATGGTCACATTTCATACACATGTAAATTGGGAATGGAATTGGTTGGTCTTCAGCAGCACCTTGTAGTTTAGATACCCACTTTAGATATAAAGCCTCTTTGAAATAAACGCTTCCGCATTTCTCACATTTGATAGTTGGACAATCACGAACGTTAATTCTTGGCTGTTGTAAATCTTGCATCATTTAAATTTTTAACTAGGTTATTTATTTTTTCTTGTATATCTGAAATATAATCAATTTTTCGGTTTTGTTCAAGTATACCCAAATGTTCTAACAAAGATTCAAAATTTAACTTTGTTAAAGTATCGGAGAACTGTGTCACAAAATCTTTGGACTTTTTGAGTTTCTTTTCTCTTAAAAAGACTAATCTGAACAATGTTGTCAATCTCATGATTTCTTCTTCAGACCATCCCCCATCAGTAAGATTATCAGTGTAAACATGTGAATCAGCAGAATTATATATCTGAATACCACTTGCTATAACATCATTAGTGAATGCCAAATAAAACGCCACCTTATTATAATTTTTAGTCTTTGTTTCTTTTTTATCTATCAAATAAAAAAGTAATCCATTTCTATTATATCTTCTGAAAACATCAGGGTCATTTTTTGAAGCCGTGCACCATTTTGTTTGAGCACCATATCTTAAGGAACCTCTGTGTGTTAATGGTTGTAAGAGTAAAAATTCTTCATTTTCCATGTAAACCGTTGCATGTTCTTCTCTAACGAATGTTTTTTCTTCTTTCACTTCTTCGGCTCGTGCGATTACAAGTTTAAGATAAGAAACATCTGTAAATTCTTTTGCATAGATGTCTTTGTTTGGAATATATGATAACAATTGGTCGAACTGCAATACGAGACTAATAAGTCCTTGAGTTGTGTTCGGACAAGAATTTTGACTTCTCGAAACCCATGATTTTAGGAGATATTCCAAATATTTTTTGGTTGGAGTTTTGTCAGCCTCAACGAACTTATTAAAAGTTGCTAATGATATCGTTGAATACTTTGACCTTAACTCATCTACTTTTGACATACTAATACATTTTGAAGACCAAAGGTAAGATAAAAAAATCTTTTCTACAAATATTTTTTCATGTCCATTTCTAAAACTGTATCCATAATATCTTTCGGAACTCTATATTCATCATAAGAAGTATCATCTTTTAAATGAGAAATAATACATCCATACAATTTGATGTTTTCGTATTTTGTTCCTTGTAGCATTTTGATTAACAATTTTGCATACAATGGAAGTTGAAGATAGTAGTGACCTAATGCAGTGTTAGGATATTTTTCAAAAGGTTTATACATCCTTTCAGTATACCTTGTCTCTTCAAAGTTTTTTGGTTTGTTGGTTTTCCAATCCGTAACAAGTAATCCAAATTCATCTCCTGTTTTATTCAAGGTTAACCAAATTTTATCTGGTTGTCCTGTATATCCCAACTCAGGGTCTCCCAAAACCATCTCCGTATCAAGTAATACAACTTTTCTTGATTCCATTAAATCGAGGTATCTTCTACCTGCAGAAATCATGTTATCACTTTTCATAAGTTGGGTTAAGTCACATTCGAAAACAGGTTGTCTAACTTCTTTGTAACCACCGTATTTGTCAATTAGAACTTTCTCCAAAACATAGTGAACCCTACTACCTAAGTTTGTTGAGTAGTCACCAGCTGCCGCCCACTCTTCAATTAATTGTTGTTGTTTTTCAGGGTCACCACCTGCTTTATTATATGCCGCTTCCTCAGTTGGGAAGGGTTTATAGAACTTCTTCAATACTTTGGATACAGATGGATAGTCTTTCCTTCCATTCATAGTATAAATGTGTTTGTCTTCTTCGAACGTTAGACCGAGAGACTTTTGTTTTTGAGAGATAATCTCCCTTATTTCTTGTGAAATCTTTATTAAATCCATGTTACTTTATTTCGTGGTAATACTCGTCAATTTGACCTTTCAAGTCACAAATATCCTTATCTTTTGGCAATTTAACAATTTTAATTTTGTTATATAACCTACCCCCATTCAATTCGTTATATATTTTAACCCCATCATCCCATGCATCCCCGTCACAACACACAACAATACTAGCGTTTGCTCGTAGGTATAAATTCTCGAATATCAATTTACTCATCTTCTTACCTAACATAACCAATGGATTATCAAGAAAGAATGAATCAAATGCCCCTTCCACCAAGTATATATCCTTATCCCAATCAATTAGACCTTCATTGAAGATTATCTCGTCTTTTGGAACTGAGGGGTTTTTATACTTCATTTTTTTGGGTGTCCACGCTCTTGCAACATAATAGTTTAGTTGACCTTCAGAGTTGAAGGATGGGACGATAATTCTGTAGGCAAAGTCTCCTTTAACAGTGTAACCTATCTTATATTTTTTGATTATTTCATCGGTGATACCTCTACTAATAAGGTATTTGTATGCTTCAATGTGAGGAATGAATCTTGGGTTTGAGTCTTCAAATGTTGTATAACCTTCAGGTAGACGTAACCAAACCTTTTTCTTTTCCTCTTGTTTGAGTTCTTCAGGTTTAATTAGTTCATAAACCTTCTTTTGCTTTTTGGTTCCGAACTTGTCGAATAATTTACCAAGTGGTCCGTGAGTTCCGAGTGTTTCTCCACAAGCCCAACACTTGTATACGTGACGTGAATAGTTGATTTCAAGGTTACCCTTACCATCTCCGTTTTCGAGACCCTTCTCAGCAGCACAAACAGGACAGTCAAAAGATATCTGACCCTTTGATTCATAATGCTGGTGTGGAGCTCCTAAAACATCCGACAACAATTCTACCAATACCTCAACTTCATCTATCATATTACAAATATAATAAATTATTCTGTATTGTCATCTTTCAAGTCTTCAGGGTCTGTTGCAATAACATTACGTCTCCACCACTTTTTGATAGGGTGTGATTCATCAAAGTTTTTTTCGATGATACCCGCAACTAAAATGAATAAAGCAGTGAAACCCAACAAGAAAAAATATATGTAAGCAAATATTTTCATATTAAATCCATTTTGTCTTTTTTATTTGAGAGTAGTCTTCAAGTTTAACACCAAAGTAATTTAAATACATTTTAACTTCAGATAGACACATTTTTTTGATAAATCGGTTGATTTTAACTTTGGAAACTCTCTTTCCTTTATCAGATAGAAGTGATGAATCGAACCATTCTAATTTTCCCCAACTTACTCTTGCATGTATTTTACCAGTAAACTCGATATCAATTTCTTCACTATGAGTATATTTTCTGTATCCTACAACCTTAACAGAGCCTTTTATTTTGTCTGTGTTGAGGGTTATTGAACCATACTTTGGCATCAACTTTTTTAAACCTTTTGTTGTCTCATTTTGAATTACGTATCTTCCCATATTGGGACAAAGATACTACGTTAATATTAAACTACCAAATTTCTTTTGACTTCATAAAACCAAGTGCAGCACAATAAGCATCGGTTTGGTCGTAGTTTTCCTTCTTTAAGGTATTGTTCTTGGTATATTGCCAAGTAATCTGAGGTTCTCGTTTAGCAACCAATTCCCATATTACAACTTTCTTATCTATGTCTTTCGGGAATCCACCAAAAAGAACAAACTTATCACTGGTGTTCTTTTGAACTAAATGTGGGAATGCAAATTTTCTTGAATTGTATGTTGAGATAAACTCAGGGATAACACCCAAAACTTCATAAACCTCTTTACAGATTAATGTGTTATATCTCATTAAGGTTCCGACTGTGTATACGTTGTTTGAGTTAAGAAGTGGTTCTTCTATCACAACTGTCTTAATTCCAAGTCCAACATATGCCTCGAGTTTGTTTCTGAAGACATTACTTTTTAACATTAATTCTTCAATCTTACTGTCAGTAGTTGGTTTAGGTCTTGGTGAGATATGAGTTAATTCTAATAAATTCTTTGATTCAATATCAAATAATGCCCAACCAATAGTTTTGGTGCTAATGTCTAATCCAAGAACCTTGGGTGAATCTTCGTTTAATTCTTTGTTTGCCATAATTGGAAATACGGTTCGGCAATTTTATGCCACAACACTGCCTGTAATCTTACGTCAATAATTGAATTTGTAAAGTTCAGCAATTAAAAATCAAGTTTCACCACATACTGTTGAATACCTTGTCTGAGCTCAGGTGATTGTAATTTAGATACTACAATCAAATCTTTGTTCTCATCGAATAAACCAATCTCAGTAACATAAGATGTTGTTCCCGAAGTCCAAGTTGGGTTAGATGTGTTTGTAAATTGGTTTCTTCCCAAGTTAATAAGGTATTTCATCTCATAGATAGTTGCACTGATATCAGTTTCAATGTTACCATAAAAATAATACTCATCACCGAAGTTTAATACCTCAGGTTGAGCATTTGTAGGTAAATCTATATAGTCATTCAAATTGTATGGATAGGTTGCAGTATTATACATGTCAGGGTCAATTTGGAATGTTGTTCCTGTTAAACCACTCAATGTAATAAACCCATTCACTGTTGTAGCACTGATATCTGAGGTTACATCACTAATTCTCCAATTGGATGAAACTGGTCTTGTATCACCTGTAACAATTTGGTAAATCAACTGTAATGAGTTAGCACAAAATCCACTCAAATTAGTTGAGCTGAAGTTATCATTCAAGAACGGAAACTCGTCACCAAATCTTACAGATACGTTAACCGTGTTAGCCGATACAGTATTTGGTGCCTGAAGGACTGTATAATAATTACAATGTAATGACTCTGTGAAGGCAGTCGAACCAAATCTATAAGAAACCCAAATTCTTTCTTCAGGGTTTGTTAAAAGTCCCGTAGATGTAGTATTTGTGAAACAAGTATTAGGCGTTAACGTTGCAACCTTAGGTGCTGGCAATGTCCAGTTTCTATTTGACTTATAAGATAAAGCAGCAACTACTTCTTCATCATCAATAATAACAATTTCTTGGTCAGGGAACACTTTACCAATTCTATTTAAGTTTCCGTTAGAATCAGGATTTGTATCCCATAAATGATAGTATCTGATACCAGGGTCATTCATGTCAAGATTTCTTGTTGACTTAATATAGTATGGTGTGCATAAATCATAGTTTGGTGGGTCAATAAAGAATGTTTCACCGATTGTGTTTCCTGTTGATTTGTGCCACATCAATGTTGGAATAGACAATTTAAAGTGTCTTGCCAATCCTATACTGTTTGTTGGGTTTTGAGGGTCAAAAGGAACTGTTGCAAATTTTTCACCATAAACATGGTCAATGTCTTGATTCGTGTAGTGAATTATTGCAATTGCCTTTTGGTCTCTTGGATAGACAATAACTTTTTCATCAAAAGAATTATAATAATAAACCTCACTTGTATCTGTTTGACCTGTCGCCTCTTGATATCCCAAATATTCTTTTGTTCCGATATAGGTTACCGAACCATAATTAGGATATCCTTCATAAGTATTTGGTAATAAACCTGCAGGATTTTCACTCCAAGGAATATTCATGTTCCAAATTAAAGTATTTTCTCTGTTCTGAATATCACAAGGTGTTTCAAAGTTCAACGCGTCTGTTTCCCAATAAGGTGCTGGTGTAATGAAATCATATAACACAGTCATTCCTGACGGATATATTAAAGTCCTACCATATTGTCCACTCAAGGAATATGGTGTATAGTCCGGTATCTCTCTATCAACAGTAACTATCCAAGGTGTTTGACCTGTTGTTCCTGTTAATGGTGATAATCCCTGAACTTTATATGTGAGTATTGGGTTAGTATTTACTTGCCCACCAGCTCCAAGTCCATCGACAAATATTGTAATAAAATCACCTACTGAAGGAGTTCCTGATGTTGGGCTAATTGGGTCTAAAATTAAATTAAGTTGTGTTCCTCCTGTCAGAGTATCTAATTCTACGAAATAATTCGATGTAATTGTGTAAGCTGAAGACGTTTGAGCAGTCCAACTATTATTGGTATTTCCCGTAAAAAATCCTTTTGGTCCTGCAGAGTTATAAACTTCCTCTACCGAACTATCCATAAAAGGAATTCCATAAGTGCTTCCCTGACCTCCACTAACATAATAAGGGTATTTTACGTTCTGTTTGTTTGATTCAGGAAATCCTGTATCATTCTGAGCATTAAATGCTGGCATCAAGATATTATTGTTCACTTGATTATAATTCGGCACCGCTGAATAGTTTACTTCACTATCTCCAATTTGGAAGTAAGAGATATTAAAATTCCCTTGTGAAATGTTTCTCCTTCCAACGTCAGTTAATCTTGTGTTAACTAAACCCGAAGTATTTTTTATGATATACGCCATTGATTATAAATATTCTTTTTTTTATTTCTCTTACGAAGCAAGGGTTGTGTATAAAACTTTATAGGTTGCACCTGTCTCATTAAAGTTTTGTGGGGTTGCAAATACCACAGGAACTTCATACACTGAATCAGGGTAGAAAAATGAATTTAACGTTTCAGAACCTACTTCAATTCCATTTTTATAGATTATTATCGTCACTGATTGATTACCAGAGTTGTTAACAGAGAAGTTAGCAACGTATGTTTTGATAGGAGTAGTGTAGAAAGTTGGTATTGTAAATATTTTAGTTCTAACAGAACCATTATTCAGCAACGGAGTATCTTCGTCTGACATCCTAATGTTCAAATTACATCCTGTAGGATAAACATCAGAGCAAACAATTCCCGCAACATAAACAGGATTGTTAACAAACACCCCAACGGATGGATTTATTTGCCACTCGAATGTCATTGTTTGTTCTTGTGATTGTGCTATTAGTGTTTGATTTGAAATTCCTTGTGAAGTTTGAATCATATTAACTGAACAACAACTACATCCGTCGATAATAGCAGATACAGGAACTATTGATACGGATTGAACTCCAGTTGCTACGCAACCATTAGCTGTCGCATAGTTTAATGGTGTAATCACTGATGTTGTTTGTCCTGAAATTATATCTGTAGGTGATACTGTGACAGTAATAGTTTCTGTGTAAGTTGTCTGTTGTGTCTGGTTAGGTGAACAATTTGGTCTATCAATCAACCGAACGACAGGAGTTGATGAAGTTGGCGAAATTAATACTCCATTATCATAAAAATTATTTGTTGCAGATATTATGAATGTAGAAGCTGGTATATTATTGTAGAATGGTCCTTCAATTTTTTGAACTACATTAGCATTCAAACTTATTGTTGCGGTTGTTCCTTGAGGTAATGGTGGATTAATACCAAGAGTCCATGAGAATATTTGAGTCGTAGCGTTTAACTGTTGTATTCCAACTACTTGAATTGATACATCATGGTTAATAGGATTATTATTAACCTGTAATTGAAGTATCTGAGATACTATTTGTCCATTACTATCTTTAGTGAACACTGTAAATTGTCCTGCACAAAGACCGTTGAAGATATTAGATTGTTGATAGTTTATACCATCAATAGAATATGAATATGGACCAACTCCACCTGTAGTTGGTAATATAATTGAACCATTGCATGGTCCTGATGAACATCCTGTATTTGTCACTTGAGCATTTGATATTAAAGGTAATGATGTTGGGCAATTTCCTTGACTTGCACTAACGATAAGTTGATTTGAATTAGTTCCAGCAATACTCCAAGAAGATAATGGTATTAAAGCTTGTGAATAGCTCACAGGAATTCCACCACCTGTAAATCCGTCAATTTGCCATCTATTGATATTGTTACTGTTGTTCCAATACATTGTAAGTCCGTTCGCAGAACTTGTCCACTTATATCTACCATTTTGAGTTCCTGCCGGTATAAATTGGTAAGGACCATAACTTACATTAATTCCTTGAACTGTTATACAAATATTTGGAACATTGAATGACTGTGATGGTGTGATAGTCGGTGTTAATGTTGGAGTAACTGATGGTGTTGGTCCCAACAATGTGCAAATAGTCGTTGCAGTATAATCTCCATAATAATCAACCACCCTAACAGCATAAGACCCTCTACCAATGTTTGCCAATATTTGACTTGTGCTTCCATTATTTAACCATAAAAAACTATAAGGACTTGTTCCTCCTGTTACATTAACAGTTAAAATACCATCTATTGAAGTAGATGAACTTGGCGATTGAATTATATTACATGAAACTCCCAAATCAAACAAAGTTGTAACCGCGCAATCATTAATCAATTTATAAACACCTGAAGGTGTTGTAGTAACAGTTGCCGTCGGGGTGATGCTTGGTGTTATGCTTGGAGTAACAGTATTAGTTGGTGTGGGTGTAACTGTTGGCGTTTGGGTTGTCGTTGGGGTTGGTGTAGGAGTAACACAAACAACCGAAGCAGCCTGATTGAGTTTTGTGATACCGAAATTAGGTAATTGGTAATTCAGAACAACAAGTTGTCCTGCACCTGTTCCTTGTTGGAAATTTCCACAACAATCTGTGTAATAATATGTTGTTTGAGTAACACCACTTCCGCAAACAATTGGTGTTGTTGAAGGAGTTGGAGTTGGCGTTTTTGTAAGGGTTGGTGTTGGTGTATTAGTTGGAGTCTGAGTTGGTGTTCTTGTTAATGTCGGTGTGATAGTTGGAGTTATCGAAACTGTTGGAGTGTTTGTCGGTGTAACAGTTGTCGTAGCGGTTGGAGTAACTGTTGGAGCAACAGGTTGACAATCTGAACTTGTTGAACAAGTCCCGCCAGTTGTTATTACAATACCTGATGGTGCTGGAATCAATGAACCTGTTATACCATATTGAAAAGTTATTTGTCCGTTATTAACACACAAATCAATTTCAATACCTGACCCACTAATAGTATAAGGATAGTTTGTATATGATTGTGGCGCAACATTAACTCCTGAACAAGTAAGATAACCTACCCATAGATTGTTTCCCCCACTTTGTAAGGCTGAATTTGGTATTAATATGCTATTGCAAAGACAGGACATTTAGTTTAAATTATATATTATAATTATAAGTTTCGACTTTTATTTGTATAGGTTATGAACATAACGTATACGAAAGTATGTTACCATATGAGTTAACTTGAACCTGATAGATATCAGACCCCCAAACCATTTTAATAAATTTATCTCCACCATTGTATGGGTTGTAGAGGACCCCACCGAATGTTGATGTATAAACAACTATTCCTGCAGAAATATTACCATCACTCAAATAGGTATAATAATTTTGAACTGTCAATTCATCTTCACAAGCATCACCTGATAATATGAAAGTATTCTGACCAACAGCGTGTGGATATATCATAGGTGTTGTTGTTACTGTTGGTGTATTTGTTGGTGTTATTGTAGGTGTTTGTGTAAGAGTTGGCGTTATAGATGGTGTAATCGTAGGTGTTACTGACGCTTGTGGAGTCTGAGTTACTGTCGGTGTAATAGGTGGTGTGGTAGATGGTGTTGGTGTTGGCGTTATATTA
>B570J29032_109958768_pt1 | contig 14905 bp, 12 predicted proteins | sample LakMenEpi16Nov12_FD_29032 | JGI IMG/M metagenome (IMG submission 29032)
GTTCGCGACTTAATCAATACTCCCCCAAGTCACTTAACTCCTGAATCTTTCTGCTCAGCAATTTCCGAAGCAGTGAAGAAAGCTGGTGGCGCATCGATTGGCCTCAAGGTTTCTGTGATGAATGAAAGCCAGTTGAAATCAAAAGGTTTTGGTGGAATCACTGCCGTAGGACAAGGGTCGGTTAATCCACCGCGATTGTTAAATATTACCTACACTCCTAAAGGCCCGAAGGCTGCAAAGAAATATGCCTTCGTCGGCAAGGGCATTACTTTCGATACCGGTGGACTGGCGCTCAAGCCGGCGCTTGGCATGGAGGCGATGAAATCAGATATGAGTGGAGCTGCGGCAGTATGTGCAGCAACAATTGCAATCGCATTACTAAACCTCCCTGTCGAGATCGATACGTGGGCACCTCTTGCTGAAAATATGGTCAGCGATACTGCAACTCGTCCAAGCGATGTCATCACTATGTACGGTGGAAAGACGGTTGAAGTTCTCAATCCTGATGCTGAAGGTCGTCTCGTACTTGGAGATGCACTTGTGAAAGCTCAAGAAGATAAAGGTCTTACCGGAATCATCGATGTCGCAACTCTTACTGGTGCCCAAGTTGTAGCACTTGGCACAAGAACAAGTGCGGTCATGACTAATAATGAAGAGTTCTCGGCTCACTTTTTGAAACTTGCCGCGCACACCGGAGAAGCTTTCTGGCCAATGCCTCTACCTATCGAATTACGAGCATCACTAGATTCTCCAGTTGCAGATATGGCAAATATTGGCGAACGCATGGGTGGAATGTTGGTTGCTGGATTGTTCCTCAAAGAGTTCATCGCCGATGATCTTCCTTGGCTACATCTTGATATTGCAGGCCCTGCCTATAACGAAGGCCAGCCACACGGTTACACCCCAGTAGGAGGCACCGGGATTGCCCTGCGAACATTGGTAGCCCTCGCGGAATTGAGTGAGTAGTGGCACTTTCTCAGCGTCGTTGCTGCGTTAGTAAACGGGCGTGAAGGCTGGCAAGATAGGGCTGTTGATGACATATCTATCCAAGCTAGAAGGAGTCACTCGGTGTCGAATTTTGATCTCGTAGTTCTCGGTGGTGGAAGCGGCGGTTATGCAGCAGCCCTACGCGGAGCGCAGCTTGGATTATCTGTTGCTCTCATTGAGAAGGACAAACTCGGCGGTACCTGTCTTCATCGTGGATGTATTCCAACAAAAGCCCTCCTTCACTCAGGTGAAGTCGCAGATAGCGCTCGCGAATCTTCTCAGTTTGGTGTCAATGCAACCTTTAATTCGATCGATATGGGTGGGGTTAATTCCTATAAAGATGGCGTAATCGCCGGACTCTATAAAGGCTTACAAGGTCTCGTTAAGTCTCGAAACATTACTTTCGTAGAAGGCTCGGGGCGCTTAGTCTCAAATAACACAGTTGAAGTCAATGGCACTCAGTACGTTGGAAAAAACATCGTTCTTGCTACTGGCTCTTATGCACGAACTCTTCCCGGTTTGGATATTGATGGCGAGCGAGTTATCACTTCAGATCACGGTACAAAGCTTGATTACGTTCCTAATAGCGTAATCGTTCTGGGTGGTGGAGTTATCGGATGTGAATTCGCATCAGTGTGGAAATCATTTGGTACGGATGTGACAATCATCGAAGGCCTGCCACATCTTGTCGCTCTCGAAGATGAATCTTCAAGTAAGTTACTAGAGCGTGCATACCGCAAGCGTGGAATTAAGTTTGAACTTGGCACCAAATTTAAAACCCATCGCGTTGATGCCAAAGGCGTGACAGTCACTCTAGAAGATGGTCGTGAATTTAGCGCAGATATTCTTCTCGTCTCTGTTGGTCGCGGCCCAGTCACTGATGGTCTTGGCTACCAAGAAGCTGGCATCGCAATGGATCGTGGATACATCACAGTCGATGATCATTGCCGCACAAATATCCCTGGAATTTTCGCAGTCGGAGACATCATCCCAACTCTTCAGCTTGCTCACGTTGGTTTCCAAGAAGGAATTCTTGTTGCAGAGACAATCGCAGGACTGAATCCTCGTCCAATTAATTACGATGGCGTACCTCGCGTTACGTATTCAGAACCAGAAGTTGCTTCAGTCGGACTATCTACCAAAATAGCTAAAGAACGTGGTTATGATGTTGTAGAGCTCGATTACAACTTGGCCGGAAACGGTAAAGCTCAGATTCTTAAAACCGCTGGGTCAATCAAACTTGTTGCGCAGAAGAACGGACCTATCCTTGGAATTCATATGGTCGGTGCCCGCGTCGGTGAACTACTTGCAGAAGCACAATTAATCTTTAACTGGGAAGCATCAGCAGATGATGTTGCACCACTTGTACATGCACATCCAACTCTGTCAGAGGCTATGGGCGAAGCTCATATGGCTCTTGCAGGCAAACCACTTCACGCGCACGGTTAAGTAAGAGGAGAAACTAACTATGACATTCTCAGTGACAATGCCAGCTCTCGGTGAGAGCGTGAGTGAAGGAACAGTTACACGTTGGCTCAAGAACGAAGGCGATATGGTCGCTGTCGATGAGCCGCTCCTAGAAGTTTCTACAGATAAAGTTGATACAGAAATTCCTTCACCGGTTGCGGGAATTCTTTCAAAGATTGTTGTTGCCGTAGATCAGACTGTTGCAGTCGGTGCTGAGTTGGCTGTTATTTCGGATTCCGGAACAAGTGCTGCACCAGTTCCAGCTGCACCAGTTTCTGTGCAAGCACCTACTCCACCACCGGCGCCTGTTGCTGCACCAGTTGCTGCGCCATCGAGTGCGGGAACAGTAATTACGATGCCAGCACTGGGTGAATCCGTTAGCGAAGGAACAGTTACACGTTGGCTTAAGAACGTTGGAGATTCAGTAGCAGTTGATGAAGCGCTGCTAGAAGTTTCTACAGATAAAGTTGATACAGAAATTCCTTCACCAGTTGCAGGAACACTTCTTGCAATTGATGTTCCCGTCGACACCACTGTTGCAGTCGGTGCGCGACTTGGACTTATTGGTGCAAGCGGAGCCGTATCTGCGCCGCTCTCTACACCAGCACCTGTTACACCTACAGTTTCTGCGCCAGCTCCTACTCCTCCACCTGCACCTGCACCTGCACCTGCACCTGCGCCTGTAACACCCGCACCTGTAGCAGTCGCACAACCACAAGATGCTTATGTAACTCCAATCGTAAGAAAACTGGCCAATGACCTTGGTGTAAATCTTGCAAATATTAAGGGAAGCGGAATCGGCGGACGAATTCGCAAAGAAGATGTGATGGCTGCTAAGCCTGCAAGTGCACCTTCTTCATCACCAGCTTCGTCATCAGCACCACAAGCTCAAGTGGCATCACAAACACCTCGACCAGCAGCCCCTGTCGCATCTCCACTGCGTGGAACAACAGTGACTATGTCTCGACTTCGCAAAGTGATTGCTGCTCGTATGGTCGAGTCACTACAAGTGTCTGCCCAATTAACAACTGTCATCGAAGTAGATGTCACAAAAATTGCACGTCTTCGCGATCGTTCCAAGGCTACTTTTGAAGCGCGTGAAGGTGTAAAACTTTCATTCCTTCCGTTCTTTGCTGTCGCTGTATGTGAAGCGCTCAAGCAACACCCAGTTCTCAACTCATCTGTTGAGGGAGATCAGATCATTTATCACGGGGCAGAACACCTTGGCATTGCAGTAGATACCGAGCGTGGACTTCTAGTGCCAGTTATTCATAATGCAGGAGATCTCAACATGGGTGGCGTTGCTCGCAAGATTGCAGATCTTGCCGCTCGTACACGCGATAACAAAGTAACGCCAGATGAACTCGGTGGCGGAACATTTACATTAACTAATACAGGTTCTCGTGGAGCCCTCTTCGATACTCCCATCATTAATCAACCACAGGTTGCAATCCTTGGATTAGGCGCAATAGTGAAGCGACCAATGGTTGTAAACGGCGAAGACGGTGGGGAAACTATTGCGATTCGTTCGATGGTTTATCTTGGACTTTCATATGATCACCGAGTTGTAGATGGCGCAGATGCTGCTCGCTTCTTGGTAACTCTTAAGGAACGTCTTGAAGGTGGAGCGTTCGAGTCAGATCTAGGTCTCTAATCCGATGCCAGTTCCACAACGTATTGCAATTACTGGTGCCTCAGGATTAATCGGAACGGCTCTTGTTGGGCAGCTGAAGAGTGAAGGACATACAGTTCAGAAACTCGTTCGACGTCCTGTCGTGTCACCTGATGAAATTCAATGGGACCCAAAAACTGGCTATGTAGATATTGAAGCGTTACGTGGTGTCGATGCAGTTATACATCTCGCAGGTGTTGGTGTTGGCGATAAAAGATGGAGTAAGAAATATAGAGCTGAGATTTTGAATTCTCGTTTACTTGGCACAACAGCAATTGCGAATGCTGTATCAGAGGTGAAGCCTCAAGTATTTATCTCTGCCAGTGCAATTGGCTGGTACGGAGAATCTGGCAACCGCGCCGTTATTGAAAGTGATCGCGTCGGTGACGACTTCCTAGCTGCTGTGTGTCGCGAATGGGAAGGCGCTGCAGACCTTGCTTCAGGAGTTCGCACGGTAAAGATTCGTACGGGTTTAGTGCTTGATCCAACTGGCGGCGCACTTGGAAAAATGTTGCCCCTCTTCCGTCTTGGTCTGGGTGGAAAACTCGGATCAGGAAAGCAATGGTGGTCTTGGATTACTTTGCACGATGTAATCCGCGCAATCACTTTTATATTGGAAAATAAGATTGACGGTCCGGTAAATCTCACATCTCCGAATCCTGTAACTAATCAAGAATTCACATCAGCTCTAGCTCGCGCAATGCATCGTCCTGCGCTCTTTCCTGCTCCAGCGATTGGCTTGAAGATAGCTCTTGGTGGATTCTCTAGCGAAATTCTAGGAAGCAAGAAAGTTATTCCTCAGACACTTACTGATGCAGGATTTACGTGGGATTACCCGCATATCACTAGCGCTTTAACTGCTCTTATTCAGGAGTAACTCTTGCGCCGCTAAGCGCCCAGATAGCAGAGCTCCATTTTGCGATGGAGCTGCTCGGAAATCACCGGCAATAAATACCTTCTCTGAAATGTGCGCTGTTGCGACAGAGTGATTGCCAACTCCAAAGATGGGTAGTGATTTAGGAATGTCGTACTTGGCTATCAGCGGCCACGCTTGAGTCTGAGTGCCCCACATCAACGCCAGATGTCTTCTCACTTCAGATTCAGAAGAGTTCTCAATCGTTGTACTGGAGAGCAATGAACGTCCTTGCGGAGAGTAAGAATTCAGAAGATTTGAAATGACTATCGAGTTAATCACTGGACCCCGGTTTTCGGAATCAATCAAGAGGTTCTTCGAATCACTGAATTCTTTCGGTACTTCGTGATACCACGTTGTACTGCCTGCCAATTTGGGAACTTCGGAGATATCTAATAGCTGGGCTGCCGTGGTGACATCTGTTGCAACGATAACTTCTCTACCTTCAAATTCACGCAGATTATCCACGCGGTGGTTGAGATGAATTTTATTGACACGAGTACTTAGTTTCTGCGAGAACGAGCCGACTCCCCCTTCAGGCAAACCTGGGGTACCTGAAATAAATGAGCGAATAAGATCTTTGCCGGTAATTGCGTCAATCGAAGTCAGCGGAGAGAGAAATACGCCCGTGAGGAATGGTTTGAGAATTCGAATATAGAGATTTCCCAGGCTTACCAATTCATCCTCAACGGATTTTCCTGCGCGTGAAGAAGTTGCAAGGTACTTTAGAAAAGATAGTTTTTCAGCCATCGATCCAGAACGATTGCTTAAAGCAGATAGCGGATTACTGCGCGGATCGCCAAGAGTGAATCTCTGGTTGCCGATGGAATAATCAATCGCTCGCGGAGAAGGTATGAATGATATTTCCTTAACAATTCCGAGGCGTTCAACCTCTGGATATTTTGCATTGATCAGCTGAAATCCATGATCAAGTGTGAAGCCATCAATGTGATCACTCGCAACGCGCCCGCCGACGCGATGCGAACTCTCATAGATCTCAACGTCTCGACCTGCGCTTTGCAGAGTAATGGCAGCGCTAAGCCCAGCTAGACCGGCTCCAATAACTGCAACACTCATGCAAAGTTACTTATTTTGAAGCTTTGAAGGCCACCAAATTTTAGGACCGATCTCATGCACAAGTGCTGGAACCAAAACTGAACGAACAATGATGGTATCTAGAAGTACTCCAAAAGCCACAGCAAAACCAAGTTGTGCAAGTGGAACAAGTGGAAGCAGGCCAAGAACTGCAAATGTTGCAGCCAGAACGATGCCTGCGGATGTAATGACGGCACCTGTTACGGTCACGCCTTTAACAACTCCGGCACGTGTTCCAATCTTTGCCGACTCCTCACGTACACGGGTCATCAAGAAAATGTTGTAGTCAATACCCAGGGCTACTAGGAAGATGAAGGCGAAGAGTGGGAATGAATTATCTCCGCCGGCGAAACCAAATACATGGTTAAAGACGAGTGCGCATACACCCAAAGTTGCAAAGTATGAGAGAACAACGGTTCCAAGAAGAACTATTGCACTGAGAATACTTCGTAAGAGAAGCCCCAAGATGATGGTGATGACGATCAAGATGATCGGAATAATTGTCTTGTTATCACGATCATTTGCCTGGCGTACGTCGTAGTACACAGCGCTGGTTCCACCCACTAAAGCGGTGGGATCTGCTGCTTTAGCAAGTCGCCGAATCTCGGGAACATCATTACCCGCTTCAACGCTATCTGGTGCCTTGTTCAGAGTCAGATTTAATATCGCCCTATTGTTCACAATCTTCACCTCTGGCGCTGGTTGACCCGGAACCGGGAAGCCATCTAATTGTGGTGAAACATCCGTTACTCCGGGGGCGTTCCTGACCGCATCTGTTACCGCTTGAATTTTATCGGCACTGACTACAACCTGAGTGGGGTCACCTTGTCCGCCCGGGAAGTGCTTTTCCAAAAGTTTTTGACCAACAACTGATTCCGGATTTCCGGTAAATGTATCTACCGTTCCTAATCCATCGGTTTTCAAAGTAGTTGATGCAAATGCGAAGAGCAGAAGAATAGCTGCAGTGACTACCCATGACCTGCGTGGATTGCGACCAATGGAATTTCCTACCTTCGACCACATACCTTCAAGCACGTGATCATCGCCATCATTACGTGGCACACGTGGCCAGAACAACCAGCGACCAAAAATCAACATCAGTGCTGGCAATAAAGTTAAAATCGTAATCATAGAGACGACAATTCCAATTGCACCTATAGGACCCAGGCTTGCCGTGTTGGTTAATTGGCTAAAGAGGAGAACCATAAGCGAGATTGCAACGGTGGAGCCAGATGCCAAGATAGGTTCCCACACACCTTTATACGCAGCTCGCATGGCATCGAATCTATTTTCATGATGGTGCAACTCTTCCCGATAGCGCGCAATCAAGAGGAGCGCATAATCGGTGGCCGCACCGATGACTAAAACCGAAAGAATTCCTTGCGACTGTCCATCGACATCGAGAATGTCATTTTTTGCCAAGAGATAGATAATTCCACCGGCAGTTGCGAGAGCAAATAACGATGAAAGCAAGGGAATAATCCAAAGAACCGGAGATCTATAGACAAAGATCAGAATAACTGCCACCACGCCAAGTGTTGCCAAGAGTAAAACTGAATCTATTGCACCAAATGCTTTAAAGAGATCGCCGAGTAATCCAGCAGGACCGGTTACGTACTGAGTTACGCCTGCTTCTTGCGCAAATTCCTTTACATCTTCGCGAAGAGCCTCAACTACTGCTGGTAGAACTGGCTCGTCATTAGGAAGAATTTCACCAATAGCGTTTCCATCCAGTGGAACATTTGCCAAAATCGCTTCACCGTCTTCAGCTGGAAAAACGGTAATGACCTGATCTGGAGCTAGGTAATCAGAAATCTTCTTCTCGGTTCCGCCCAAAGTCAGTCCGCCAACGCCAAGCATGTGTGCATTAATCTTCGCTATCGTCTCTGGAGTTGTCTTGCCTTCGAAAAGAACAAGTGCTGGCAAATTAAATGAGTCCTTGCCTGAGAAAGTCTGAATTACTTCTGATGCTTGCGTGGCCTCAGCGCCTTTGGGAAGAAATGAAGAATTGTTATTCTCCTGAACGGAAGTGAGTTTGCCGAATAAAGGCCCGAATATTCCGATGATAATGAACCAGGCAATGACAACAAGCATTGCGACGGCATAGGGCTTACGGGTGCTTTTCGAAGCATGAGATGACATGGTGATTCTTAACCTTTCGGGCTGAGCGGGATACGCAATTCGCTAGGTGGCTAGCCTACCTTTAGGCTGTGCCTGTGCCACTTCTAAGCGCGGGTTCTGAATATGAATTCTCTGCACCAATCGTGCAAATTCAAGAATTGGGCCTTGTTGAATATAACCAGGCGCTAGAAAATCAACGTTCAATACATTCAGATGTTGCCTCTGGTGCGAAACCAAACACACTGCTCTTGCTCGAACATCCATCTATCTACACGGCTGGAAAACGCACTCAAGAAATTGAAAAGCCAACAGATGGAACTCCAGTTATTGATGTCGATCGTGGCGGAAAGATAACGTGGCATGGACCAGGCCAACTTGTTGGATATCCCATCGTGCGACTTTCAAATCCTCACGAACTTGTAGGTTTCGTTCGCGAGATTGAGGCAGGACTCATAAGCGTCTGCCAAGAATTTGGAATCTCTGCATCGAGAATTGCAGGGCGCTCTGGCGTCTGGGTTGTTGACTCTCAAGGTGAAAGAAAAATAGCCGCGATTGGTATCCGAGTTGCTTCCGGAGTCACTATGCATGGTTTTGCTTTGAACATTAATCCAGACCTCACATTTTTCTCAAAAATCATTCCATGCGGAATTAACGATGCTGAGGTGACCTCTCTTTCTGCTGAAATTGGCGCAGAGGTCGCCATTAGTGATGTAATTCCCGTGGTAAAGAAATACCTTTCTCAATCACTAGCAAAGGTGAGCGCATGACAATCGCACCAGAGGGAAGAAAACTCCTTCGTATTGAAGCGCGAAATGCCGAGACTCCTATCGAGCGCAAGCCAGAGTGGATTAAAACTCGAGCCAATATGGGTCCTGAGTACACCCGCTTACGTTCTCTGGTGAAATCCGAAGGACTGCACACAGTATGCCAAGAAGCTGCATGCCCAAATATTTTTGAATGTTGGGAAGATAAAGAAGCAACATTCCTTATCGGCGGAGAGCGTTGCACTCGACGCTGCGACTTTTGCAATATTGATACTGGAAAACCTGAGCCACTCGATCGAGATGAACCGCGACGTGTTGCCGAATCTGTTCAGTCAATGGGTTTGAAATACGCAACCATCACTGGCGTCACTCGAGATGATTTAGATGACGAAGGCGCCTGGCTATACGCCGAGACAATTCGCAAGGTTCATGAACTCAATCCTGGTACCGGTGTAGAAATGCTCGCTCCAGATTTCAGCGGTAATCCAGTATTTCTCAATGAGGTATTTGAAACCCGCCCAGAAGTTTTCGCTCATAATCTTGAGACTGTTCCCCGCATTTTCAAACGCATCCGCCCTGCATTCACTTACGAACGCTCCCTCAATGTAATTACGCAAGCCCGTGATTTTGGCCTTATTACAAAATCCAATCTCATTCTGGGTCTCGGCGAAACTCGTGAAGAAATCTCGCAAGCGCTCGTTGACCTGCACGCAGCAGGATGTGATCTCATCACGATTACACAATACTTACGCCCAACAAATAAACACCACCCAGTTGAGCGCTGGGTTAAGCCAGATGAATTTGTTGAACTCGCAAAGGAAGCCGAAGCTGTCGGTTTCAGTGGAGTCATGAGCGGGCCGCTTGTAAGAAGTTCCTACCGTGCGGGTCGTTTATATAAGCAGGCTCAGGAGAAGCGACTACACCTAGACGGACAGCTCCGTGGCTGATCTTGTTTATCCCCCAGTAATTGTTGCAATTAAACTTTTTTGGAAGTATTTAGGACTCAAATTTGATTTTGAAGGTGAAGAGAATATTCCGCGTAAAGAGGGAGCCATTCTTTCGATTAATCACATCGGTTATTTGGATTTTGCACTGACGGGAACTGCAGCTCTTCCAGCAGGAAGATACGTACGATTCATGGCTAAGAAGGAAATTTTCGATAACAAATTAGCAGGTCCACTCATGCGTGGAATGCACCATATCTGTGTGGATCGAAGCAGTGGAAGTGCTTCATTTGTTGCAGCTCTGCGTGCCTTACGTGCTGGTGAAATTGTAGGAATTTTTCCAGAGGGAACAATCTCTGTCAGTTTTGAAATCAAGGAAATTAAATCTGGCGCCGTAAGACTGGCTATGGGCGCGGGAGTGCCCGTCATTCCAACAGTTGTTTGGGGTTCACAGAGAATTTGGACTAAAAAAGTCAAGAAAGATCTTCGAAGAAAGAAAGTTCCCATTACGGTTCGATTTGGTAAGCCGTTGTACTTCGATAAGAACAGCGACGTCGAAGCGGGTGAGAAACTGCTGCGAGAATCAATGATTGCGATGCTCCACGAGGTGCAGGAAAAGTATCCAGATTCACACCAGGGCCAACGTTGGGCGCCAGTTCGTCTTGGTGGTAATGCCCCTGCTCCCCTAAACTAGCGACATGTTTAAACGGAAGAAATCTAAAGAGCCAAAGATTAAAAAGCCTCGTTTCCAGGCATTTCGTGATGCGTACAAAGTCACTCGATCTGTAAAGCCGTGGATTGGCACAGCCCTTATTGCCACATTCGTAATCGTTCTCGCAATAGGCATCTCTCTTGGATTTCTTTTCGGTCGTCCAATCTACGGTGGTTTTGTCACCGTTCCTGTTGCTGCTCTTGTATCGATGTTTCTCTTTACTCGAGTTGCGGGTGCTGCTGCCTACACAAATATCGAAGGGCAAATGGGCGCTGGCGCAAGCGTTTTGATGGCCATCAGAAAAGGTTGGACAACAACTCCGGCAGTTGCAGTAAATCGTCAGCAAGACATGGTTCATAGAAGTGTTGGCCGTGCTGGAATTGTTCTCACCGGTGAAGGTGGTTTTGCAGTTCGCCAAATGGTGCAAGATGAGAAACGTAAAGCTGAACGTTTTGCTCCAGGTGTTCCAATTATAGAAATTCTCGTGGGCGATGGTGAGGGTCAAGTTCCGCTTCGTAAATTACAGAAGCGTGTTACAAAACTTCCAAAGAAGTTATCGGCCCACCAAATGAGAGAAGTTCGAGCTCGCCTTAAGGCTGTTGGTGGAATGTCAATGCCAATTCCTAAAGGACCAATGCCAAAGGGCATCAAGATTCGCTAATTTCTATCGATGCTTCTTCACTGAGATAAGTACAGTGTTAGAAAGTCGTTCATTAATTCCACGACCATTCTCATCAAATGTAATGGCTGTGACGAGAGGCATGAGAAGAGCACATCTGATGAGGGCTTGAGGTGGAGTTACTGGGCCACCATCAGAAAATCTGACTACTTTCAGCCCAACAAGGCGATGTCCAAATGATGCACCGGTTAATGCGACGAATATCGAGTACTGAGCAAAGAAAAGTATGAGGACCGGGATTCTGGCGTTCGGCACTCGATCTGTCAGAGAGCCATGACCAGCAAAGAATCCAAGGCTAATGGCGTAACAAGCGAGCCAGTCGATTGTGATTCCAAGAAGTCGGCGCCCCTGGCTTATGCGTGGATACATGGGGCTAAGCCTAGTGCGAGGCAACCTTCTCTAGATTGAGCCAACGCTGGTGGGATGTAACACAGATGTAACACGGCGATTATGACATTTTTACGCAAGAGAACTAGCCTTCACTCCATCAGCAGCACTCAGAGTTGAGTCGGCTGGGCGATAAGCAGCCTCAATTGGAGTAACTATGTTTAAGAATTCTTCAGAGATTTTTGCATACATTAAGAAGGAAGATGTAAAGCTCGTCGACGTTCGCTTTACAGACCTTCCAGGTATTCAGCACCACTTCAACGTACCTATCGAATCATTTGACGAAGCAGTCTTTACAGACGGTCTTATGTTCGATGGTTCATCTATTCGTGGATTCCAAGCAATCAACGAATCAGATATGAAGTTGCTACCTGTGCCTGAATCAGCATTCATCGACCCATTCCGTCTTGAAAAGACTCTTGTAATTATCTTCTCCGTTCACAACCCTAGTGATAACACTCCATACTCACGCGATCCACGTGGAGTTGTTGCAAAGGCAGTTGACTACATGAAGTCAACAGGAATTGCAGATCAAGCATTCTTTGCGCCAGAAGCAGAGTTCTATGTATTTGATGCAGTTCGCTTTAAGACTGGTATCAACGAGTCTTACCACCACATCGATTCTTACGAAGGCGCTTGGAATACAGGTATCGTCACAGATCCAGATGGCACTCCAAACCGCGGTTACCGAACACGTGTAAAGGGTGGCTACTTCCCTGTCTCTCCAACAGATCAGTTCGCAGATCTTCGCGATGAAATGGTGATGGAACTCGGTCGCGCAGGATTGCTCGTAGAGCGTTCACACCACGAAGTTGGTACAGCGGGTCAGATGGAAATCAACTACCGCTTCACAGATATTTTGAGCGCTGGTGATGAACTCATGAAGTTTAAGTACATCATCCGCAACGTTGCGTGGGAGGGCGGCAAGACAGCAACATTTATGCCTAAGCCACTCTTCGGTGACAACGGTTCAGGAATGCACGTTCACCAATCACTGTGGAAGAACGGCAAGCCACTCTTTTTCGAAGCAGGCACATACGGAGATCTCTCTGATATGGCACGTTGGTATATTGGTGGACTTTTGAAGCATGCCCCATCACTTCTTGCATTTACAAACCCAACTGTGAACTCATACCGTCGTTTGGTTCCAGGTTATGAAGCACCAGTAAACCTTGTGTACTCAGCTCGTAACCGTTCAGCATGTATCCGTATTCCAATTACAGGTTCATCACCAAAGGCAAAGCGCGTTGAATTCCGTTGCCCAGATCCATCATCAAATCCATACCTCGCATTTGCTGCGATGCTCATGGCTGGTATCGATGGAATCGTGAACAAGATCGAGCCACCTGCACCAGTTGATAAGGATCTCTACGAACTCGAAGGCGAAGAGGCAGCTTCAATTCCTCAGGTTCCAGGTTCACTTGATGCCGTTCTTAACAGCCTAGAAAAGGATCATGAATTCCTCACAAAGGGTGGAGTCTTCACAGAAGATCTCATCTCTACCTGGATTGAATGGAAGCGTAAGAATGAAGTTGATTACGTGCGTCTACGTCCGCACCCAGCTGAGTTCGAGCTTTACTACGACATCTAAAAATCACTTATCAACAAAGCCCACCGCTCATCACGGTGGGCTTTGTTGTTGAATACATCAATTTCTAGCAGTTGCCCTAAAGATTGCAGTAGAAAGCAGTGCACTGACAACGGAAGCAGCAATCACCGCAAGGACGGCAATGTCTTGAGTTTGCGAGTCGTCGAAGGCCAATTTAGCGATGAAGATTGCAACGGTAAATCCGATTCCGGCAGCACTTCCCGTAGCCAACAGAGACGTCTTCGACACTTCACTTGGTATTTCGGCAATTTTCATTCTCTGAGCTCCGATTGCAGCTAAGAGGACGCCAAGTGGTTTGCCGACAACAAGTCCAAAGAAAATGCCCCATGCAATACGTGACTGCGATGCATCATTAATTGAATCAGATGTAATTGCTACTCCGGTATTTGCAAATGCAAAGAGAGGAACTACTAAGAATGTACTGACTGGGTGAAACTTGTGTAGAAGCCATTCAAGAACCGATACGGAACCATCTTCAATATCCTCGAGATCGTGGCGCTGTTGTGAAATATTTGGAGTTATAAGTCCAAGAATTACTCCCGCTAGCGTTGGGTGCACGCCAGTCTTGTAGAGTGAAAACCACAATGTGAAGGCAAATATCGCATATACAAATAGCGAGGTTACTTTGGCCTTCTGAAGTGCTGTAATAAAGCCAATACTCAGAACACTTGCAGCTAACCAAGAGAATTTAATTCCGGTCGAATAGACAAATGCAATAATTAAAATCGCTCCGATATCATCAATAACGGCCAGCGCAAGCAAAAATGTCCTCAAAGATGCAGCGACGCTTGAACCGAGCATCGTCAGCAACCCAACAGCTAGGGCGATATCCGTTGCTACAGGTACTCCCCAACCGCCTGGTGCAACACGTCCAGCAATCGCCAGATAGATGAGAGCTGGAATAGCCATTCCACCAATTGCGGCAACCAATGGCAACATTATTTTCTTGAGTGATCCAAGGTGTCCAGAAGTTATCTCTCGCTTAATTTCCAGACCGACAACAAAGAAGAAAACACTCATCAGGAGGTAGTTGATTATCTTCAAAATCGTTAAATCAATGAGATACCAATTCGCACCGATTGATACGCTGATATCTAGAACTTCAAAGTATTTTTCGGATAGTGGTGAGTTAGCTGCAAGCAGTCCAAGCCCGGAAGAGACCAAAATGAGAAGGCCACCTGTTGATTCTCGCTTCAAGTAGTCGCGTAACGGGGAGATGCGAGAGCTCATATGCTGACTTTAACTGAGCGCGTTGTCTTGTGCGTGAATTTTTCGACCAGAGAGCAAGATATGACCAGAAAACCCAATAATCAAAGCGGCAATTACACCCACATTGGCATATGCCCAAGGTCCCTCTTTGCCACCAATCATAAAGAGTAAGTAGCCCTGCCAAGAGAGCCAACCCGCAAAGGTATTTGTAACAAAACCCCACCCGATAATTGTTCCAACGGCCATAATAGAAATTGATTTTTTATTCCACGAGCCATAACGACCATGTAAACGATAGAGATCGGCCTCATGATAAGACTTCCGAAGAAGAACATCCGTAGCAAAT
>B570J29032_109958758_pt1 | contig 14833 bp, 7 predicted proteins | sample LakMenEpi16Nov12_FD_29032 | JGI IMG/M metagenome (IMG submission 29032)
TCCTGCAAATCTTCCATCCCCGGTATTGTATCAATTGGATTATTGTAAAAAATTGTGGTAACCTCATTTGACAATATCGTAGCTGGAAATTGATAAATGAAACCACGGGTTAATTTTGGCGGCGACACCTTCAATATTTGATCTTCTGTTTTCAAATCTGGATCGCCATAACCACCACCATCTTTAGGTTTCACCAAAAATGAAATACCTTTACTATATACATCTGTGGCTGGTACTTCATAAAATTCTGTCGGTATCATTTCGTAATAATAAACACGCGCACCTTTAGCATCATCTTTAGTCATTAAAAGTAAATCATTTGAGTTCTTCCAAGCTTTATCGCCTGATCCATTGGCTTTAGGGTGGCCTGCAGGGAACTCATAGGGCAACCAAGTCCACATGTAAAAAGGCCCCGTATTACCAGCAAGAGAAGTATTGGTGGTTTTATCTAAATCAATATATAGCCTTATGGATTTTGTAACATCTGGGGTTTCTGGTTCTATCCATGAAGCCTGACCAAAAACAAAACTGCTTAAACAAGCAAATATAATTGTATAAATTATTCTCTTCATGTGATTACTTTCTTAAAAACTCTAAATTATAACTCATTATCAGCGTTTCTGCACCTTTACAACTATTGCTCACCTGCTTAGTAAACTTCAAATTATCCTGAGGTCTAATTGGACCATTTAATTTAAATTCAAAAGGAGCAGCATCAATAGGGGTAAAGAAAATTTTACTAGGAAAATTATCGTTATCAAATCTCCATGAACCCGAAGTGCTATTAAAGAAATTAATACCTAAACCAACTGTATCTACTGTGTAAAGTGTGTCATTAAAAGTAATGTTAGGTAATTTAGGTCCATTGGAAAAATAACGCGTAATATTTGCAGCTTCTTTGGTTAAAGATTGCTCATCTACATGCACACATTTTTTAAGCACCCAGGAGGCTTGTATTCCCTCCACCTTTGAGCCAGGTGTGCCAATGTCTTTTAATTCTTTTTTACAAGCAATAAGGCTTGAACCAACCCATGCTATCACTATTAATTTTCTTAGTTGCTTATTCATTATTCACATCCTCCTTCTGTATTAAATTCAAAAATACTGGTGTTTTCATTAACTGGAAACTGTAAGGCTAAGCCAGGACAATTCCATTTAGAACCTCTAATGCTTACAAAACCAGAACCAGTTGGATCTTCTAAAGCTCCAATACGTTTTAAATCTTGCGTTCTAACACCTTCTAGCGGAAATTCTAACCTTCTTTGTTTTCTAATCATAGCCAACACATCATTTACATTAGTACCAACTGGCAAATTATAATTATCATTTCCATGGGCTCTTTCTATAATTAAATTTACATCGGTAATGGCTTGTGTAGCACTCCCTCCCGATTTTAGTAAAGCCTCTGCGCGCATCAAAACAAGTTGAGAAGTGTAAGAAATCGGATTACTTAAGAAATCAAAATTAAACTTAGTAATGCCATAAGTTTCGCTAGAGGTACCAGCATTAAATATCACATAAAATTTGCTGCGTTTATCTGCCGTATCAGCAGTTGCTTCTAAATACAAAGATTTACTCAAACGATTGGGCGAAGGATTAGTTGGATTTACAATTCTAAAATTATTTATATATGTGGCTGCCCTATTATCTGCAACCCCTGTGCTTACAAATGCAAAAATTTTCTCAGTGCTATTTAATGCATTTTCAAAACGATTTAAATTCGTATCTAGTGGAAACTTTGTTATAAGCTCATTGCACAAAGTAAGGGTGTTAGTAAAATCATTGGCTTGAAACCTAATTTTGGCAAGCAATGCTTTTGCAGCATCTTTATTGGCATAATTACCATTTGCGTCTGGCAAAGTTGCAATGGCTTCATTTAAATCGGTAATAAGAAAATTATAAACCTCTGCCACAGTGCTTCTGGCCTTAGGCTGTGTATTCACTTTATCCCTTATTACAATCCCAGGATGAGAATTATTAACAGTAAAGCCATAAGGTTGGGCCCATAGTCTTACAATATCAAAATGTGCCATAGCGCGCAAGAATTTTGCCTCGGCTTTAGCCCTAACTTTAAAGGCATCATCTACAGCAATGGAGCCATTATCTATCTTCTCCATTAAAAAATTAAGCCTAAAAATCACATTGTATAAATCGTTATAAAGTCCAGAAACATCAGAATTAAAATAATTGGTGGTTCGCTGATAGATAGGAACAGTAAAACCACTTTGAGGCTTTTCTAAGTTATCTCCCATTAACTCATTAAAAAATTGAACGCGACCATTATAATGATTGGCCATAGCATCGTAAGATGAGTTTAACAAGTTTTGTAAATCTTGCTGATTTTTAACCGCTTCCTCTTCTAGCACCTCGCCCTCTGGTGTTATTTCGAGCCATTTACGGCAAGAGCTAAAACTAATAATAACTGCTAATAATAATATAATTTTCTTCATTTCTAATTCTCCTTAAAACTCAATATTTAACTGTACACTAAAGGTCTTTTCTTGAGGTGGTGTTAAATAGGTAATATTTTGTGCCCCCATATTTCTAGATGAGTTTCTATCGCCAGATGAACCGCCTTCAGCGTCTCTTCCTATCTCTGGATCTAACCCATCATAATTAGTTAGCGTAAACAAATTTGTAGCAATGGCAGAAATTCGCATACTACTTAAGTTCATTTTCTTACATCTAGCTGAACTTAAATTATAGCCTACAGTTAAATTACGTAAACGCGCATAACTGCCATCCTTTAGCCATAATGTGGTATTGCTCCATTCGTCTGGCAAATTGTAAGTGCGGTAATCTCTGGTTAAACGCGGGTACTTGGTAACATCTCCAGATTTTTGCCATCTATCATAAACACGCTCATCCATATTCCAATCTGTAATTAGGGTAGATTGACGCTTCTGTGAAGATTCATATATATCTGCTCCAAAACTATAAATTATCAAAATACTCATGTCCCAACTTTTATAACGGAAAGTATTAGTAATCCCACCAATGGCATCAGGGATAATTTTTCCTACCGCTACGCGGTTCCTATTATCATAGGTATAAGTTTGGTTTCCATTAATATCTAAATAAACTGGTAAGCCGTTATTGGGATCAACATGAGACCAACGAATTAAATAATTGGTACCCACAGGCTGACCCTTAACAATGCGTGTATCGTTGGTTCCACCGCTAACTGCGTCTTCACTATAAACTCCCAAGCTAGTCATTTCATTATAATTTCGAGCTATATTAAAATTAGTATTCCAAGTAAAGTTTTTGGCAACAATATTTCTAGATTTAAAGCTAAACTCTACTCCTTCATTTAAAATACCACCTACATTATCCCAATAATTTGAAAATCCAATGGAAGCTGGGATAGTTAAATACATCAGCACGTCAGAAGTAACTTTTCTATAAAAATCCACTTCCACAGTTAGCCTATCTTTAAAAAAACCTGCTTCCACGGCTATATCATAATTATTTGAGGTTTCCCAGCGTATATTTTGATTCTCTAGTTTATAGGGAAAAAGTGTTGGTTGACCATTGTAAGTAATATTATTTGTTGCCGGCGAATAAGTTGCAAATCGTGCATTGTCAGGAATATTGGCATTTCCAGATTTACCCCATCCGGCCCTTAATTTTAAGAAACTAAAGGTTTGGTTGTTCTTCATAAACTCCTCTTCTGTAAGCACCCAACTTGCTGATAGGGAAGGAAAATTTGCCCAACGATAATTTGCACCAAACCGCGAGGAAGCATCAGTTCTAAATACTCCTTGAACAAAATACTTTTGCTTGTAATTATAGGTTGCCCTAGCAAACCAACTTAAAAATGCCCAATTGGTTCCTGGTTGCGTTAAAACCCTTGCTTCATTTAACTCCTCTTCATTTCTGGAAAATAATCCTGGCACATTAGTAGAATCGATACTTTTACGGGTGGTGTTTGCTCTTTGGTATTCATTACCTCCCAATATTTGAAAATTATGCTTTTCATTAATTGTTTTTAAATACGTGGCAGTTATATAATAGTTAAAATTAGACACGTAAGATATTCCTCTGTAGGCATCACCAGCATTGGCATTTCCAGTTATCTCAGAAGAACGCCACTGGTCGTCTTTAATATCCATATAATCATAGGAAGCTTGCCCTTGAAGCACTACGTCTTTTACAGGCGTGATATTGATATTAATACCTGTAAGCGCTCTTGATTCAATGGTTTTCCACTTTAAATTATTCATATCGCGCACAGGGTTTGATCCAGCTCTGTACCAAGAACCATCGGCATTATAAATTGGATAAATAGGTAGAGCGTTACTTAAGGCAGCTCCTAATCCACCCGACCAAGCTGCGTTTACGCGGTTATTTACACCTCTGCTTAAAGAAGAATTAATACCAACTTTCATCCACTTTGTGGCAGAATAATCTAAATTTACCCTTCCAGCAATACGTTCATACGAATTACCTTTTAAATAGGTGCCATTATTGTCATAAGACATATTCATGTAGGTTTGTAGTTTTTCACCTCCATGCGTTGCAGAAAAATTTGCGCCATATTTAGCTCCAGTTTGTATGGTCTCATCTACCCAATTGGTATTGTTAGCCAAGGCTTGTTCAGAAGTAATACCACCAGGTAGGGGTGCTTTTCCCGCATTGCCATCATTCTCCCATGCCTCCTGATTTAACTGCAACCATTCTTGATTGTTTAACATTCTTGGACGTGCAGTTGGCACAGAAATACCCGATTTAACCATAGCGCCAAATTTCCAACCCTTTCCCTTGCCGCGTTTAGTAGTTACTAAAATAACTCCATTCGCTCCTCTCGAACCATAAATAGCATTAGCGGCAGCATCTTTTAACACTTCCACGCTTTCAATATCATCTGGATTAATAGACGCTAATGGATTATTATTCATACCACCAGAATTACCGGTTATAAATAAATCTTGTGTAACAGGGATTCCATCCACCACATATAAGGGTTCACCGCCAGCACTTACAGAAGATATCCCTCTTATTCTAACAAAGGAAGCAGAACCTGCTAATCCGCTTCCTAACGTAACCTGCACGCCAGGCGCTTTACCTTGTAATGCCGCTTCAAAACTAGGCACCGGTAAATCATTCAATTCCTTTCCTCCAATTTTACTTATCGAACCTGTAATTTCTCGCTTCCGTTGCACACCATAACCTACAACCACCAATTCATCCATTTGCTTTCTGTCTTCCTTCATTATTACAGAAATACTAACATCAGCTGTTCCTAAAGTTACCTCTTTAAAAGCAGTTGCCAAACCAACAGATGAAATCTTTAATTTGTAATTTCCAGGTTTAAGCTTTCTCACTTCAAAAGCGCCCAAAGCATCTGAAACCGTTCCATAACTTGTTCCAACAACTTGAACAGTAGCCCCAATAACTGGCTCATTTTGTTCATCTTTAATGCTACCTCGAATGCTCTGAGCCATCGAGAAACCACTGATGAAAAATAATAAAAAAAGGTTTAGTAAGCGTTTATTCATGGAGGCAAATTAATTAAAGTTTGGAAAAAACAACACCATAATAAAAAAAATATTTTGTGTTTTTAATAAAAGTTTTATTTTGCGCATACAATCTATATTATTAATTAAATATGAAAAAATTATTACTAATGACTGCTGCTCTTGTTGCTACTACGGGAGTATTTGCGAGAAAAGTTAAAATCCAAGTAGACATGACAGGCCAAACCGTTAGCAGTAATGGTGTGCATGTAGCAGGTAATTTTCAAACAGGTAATGCAAACTTGCCTAGTTGGAACCCAGGTGCAATTAAATTATCTACAGTGAATGGAATGGTGAGAGATACCATTGTTGATTTAGCTGGCGGAAAAGTGTACGAGTTTAAATTCATCAACGGTAACCAGTGGAGTGATAACGAAAGTGTTCCTGCTATCAGCCAAGTTGGCGGAGGAAATAACAACCGTTGGGTTTGGGTTGGTGAGGGTACTGACACATTGGTTCTACCTGCAATTAAATTTGGAGGCTCTGCTCCAGTTGGCCAATATGCCGTTAAATTAAAAGTGGATATGGCGTTAACAGCTTCAGTAGATACAAATGGTGTTCATGTGGCTGGTAACTTCCAAGGATGGACTCCAGGAAAAACAAGGTTAGTTAACTATTCTGGTGATGGAAAATTTGAAAGTACAGTTTACCAAGTTATTGCCTATACAGGCATGGATACTTTAAACTATAAATTTTTAAATGGTAACGCTTGGGGTAAAGATGAATCAGTACCTAGCGAGTGTGCTGTAGATAACAATCGTCGTGTTATTCTTGGAATGGCCGATAAAAATGTAGATGCAGTTTGCTATGCTAAATGTGGTGTTTGCAAAGTTGTACCTAAATATAATATTACCTTCAATGTAGATGTAGAAAGCATTTGTGGCGTTGATTCAGTTGACGTTGCTGGTGGTTTATTAGATGGTAGCTGGGGCGATGGCAACAAAATGACCCGCGTTGGATCTACCAACAAATGGACTGGTTCTCAAGCAAATTTAGATTCTGGTGCAACTGTTCAGTTCAAATATCGTTACTACAAAAATGGCATTAGAAACTGGGAGCAAATTGCTTCTCCTTCTGGAAACCGTGAAATTAAACTAACCTCAAATACTACACTTGATGCAAATTGCTTTAACACTTTCACCAATTGCAGCCCTCGTCCTGCTAACCAAACTGTTACTTTCAAAGTTGACCTTTCAAACGTTACGCCTAATGGCAATCAATATGTAGTATTAGATTACCTTGGAGATGCTAAATCTAGTGCTATTCGCATGAGCCCAATGGCTGGTTTCCCTCAAGTTTACATGACAACTGTAAAAGATGTTTGTAACGGAACTGTTTACTGGTACTTTATGAATGGTGATAGCTCTGTTGAAGACAATAAAGAAAAATTCGCTGATACTGCAGATCGTGCTTGCACTAAGCCAAATGGAGTGGGTGGATTTAACCGTGAATTTTTAAGAACAACTGGAAACCCACAAACACTTTATTACTACTTTAGCTCTTGCAAAACAAGTACTACTAGTGTAACAGAAACAGCAAATATTTCAGAAAACATTCGCTTGTATCCTAACCCTGCAAGTGCATACACCGTAATAGAATTTAACGACAATGCTAGCACACACCAAGTTCAGGTAATTGATATTACTGGTCGTGTAATCCGCATTATCGACAACCATAAGTACAATACGCTACGCATAGATAGAGAGGAATTAACTTCTGGCGTTTATTTTATCAATGTAAAAAATGAATTGAACCAAACTGGTTCTGTTAAATTAATTATCGAATAATTTTTCATTATTCTTTCCTAAAAGCCCCGACTGTTAGTCGGGGCTTTTTTATTTAATAAGGTTTTGAATTATATTTCCGAAAAATTAATGGTAATGAATAAAATATACAGCTTTTTATTGCTTGCATTGCTTACTTTAAATGCGATGGCAGAGCCGCTCCTTGTTAATTCTCCAGATGGTAATTTAACACTAGCTTTCGACCTACTCAACGGAAAACCCAACTACGCTTTAAGCTACAAGAAAAAAGCCATCATAGAAACCTCTACCTTAGGTTTTAAAATTAAACAATCACCAGATTTTGGTTCAAAATTTATACTAGAGAAAAATGAAGCGAGAGCCTTTACTGAAAACTGGACGCCCGTTTGGGGAGAAGTGAAAACCATTAAAAATAACTATAACGAACTTATTGTAACGTTAAGAGATAATGCAGAAAAGTCGCATGTTATACAAATTGTTTTTAGAGTGTTTAATGATGGGCTTGGTTTTAGATATGTGTTTCCAGAACAAGCTAATTTACTGCATTTTATTATTGAGGAAGAACTCACTAGTTTTAACTTGAGCGGCGACCATAAAATTTGGTGGATGCCTGGTGATTTTGACACCAATGAATACAATTATTATACTTCCAAAATATCTGAAATAGCCAGTATGGCAAAGAAAAGAGATGGAGCTATTTTTACCGCAACACCTATTGAAGGAGCATTTGTACAAACACCTTTAATGGCAAAATCTACAGATGGTATTTATATAAATATCCATGAAGCCGCTCTTATAAACTACCCTTGTATGGATCTTAAATTTGATGTGCAAACCTTTGAAGCCACAACCAAATTAGCACCAGATGCTGTAGGAAATAAAGCCTATATGAGAGCCCCTGCACAAACTCCTTGGAGAACTATTGTTGTAAGTGATGATGCAAGAAAAATTCTTGAATCTAAACTCATTTTAAATTTAAATGAACCTTCTAAAATCACCGAAACTTCTTGGATCAAACCTATGAAATATGTGGGTATTTGGTTAGAAATGCATTTAGGAATTTCTACTTGGGATTATGCAGGCCAACAATCTGCCTCTGATGCTGGTAGTGATGGAAAAACTACTAAAAAAGTAAAACATGGTGCAACCACAGAAAATACTAAAAAGTACATCGACTTTGCCGCCCAAAATGGCTTTGGTGGAGTTTTGGTAGAAGGTTGGAACGAAGGTTGGGAAGATTGGTTTGGGCAGTGGAAAGAAGACGTTTTTGACTTTGTTACACCTTACCCAGATTTTGATGTAAAAGGATTAAACCAATACGCCAGAAGCAAAGGATTAACTTTAATTACACACCATGAAACTAGTGGTAGTGCCACCAATTACGAAAGATGGATGGATACCGCATATCGTCAAATGAATGCTTATGGTTCTGTGGCGCTCAAATCTGGTTACGTTGGAAAAATTATCCCAAGGGGCGAATACCACGATGGCCAATGGATGGTTAACCATTATAATAGAGCTATTTCTAAAGCAGCAAATTACAATATTATGGTAGTAGCACATGAGCCAGTTAGGCCAACAGGTTTGCACAGAACTTATCCAAACTTTATGGCGGCAGAGGCAGCGCGCGGACAAGAATTTAATTTTTGGAGCGAAGGCAACCCACCAGAACATGAAACTATTTTACCATTTACACGCATCATGGGCGGCCCAATGGATTACACACCAGGAATTTTTAAAATTAAAAAAAGCTATTATGCACCTGGAGCAAAAGAACAAGTACACACCACATTAACCAAACAACTAGCTTTGTATGTTACCTTATATAGCCCAGTGCAAATGGTTACCGATTTGCCAGAAAATTACATCGCTAAACCAGATGCTTTCCAATTTATTAAAGATGTTGCCGTAGATTGGGATGATACCAAAGTCTTGTTAGCCGAACCTGGCGATTACCTAGTTACTGCGAGAAAGGCCAAGGGTACAAACAATTGGTTTGTAGGAGGCATTTCAGATGAAAATGAACGTGAACTAACTGTTGATTTTAGCTTTTTAGATAAAGGCAAAAATTATGAACTCATAGTTTATAAAGATGCTAATGATGCGAGTTGGGATAATAACCCAGAAGCATACCAAATAGAAAAGTTAAGGGTGAACCAAAAAACAAAACTTAAAGTTAAAATTGCTCGTGGTGGCGGTTTTGCCATGAGTATAAAAATGCAATAAGTATTACTGTCTATTTCCTAACTCAACTTTAACCCATTAAATGGCAAATGGGGATAATTAGGTTTCGGTCTGAACCAAATCCAAATTAGTTTCGTTTAGTTTAAAAACAACTATGCGCAGCTTAATAAAAATAGATATACTTAGCAGGATAGGCGGAGGCGATTGGAAGCAGCTAACTTGGTTGCCTGCAAAATTATTAATCCTACTTTTGATATTGTTAGCAAGCTCTCAAAAATCAAAAGCCCAACAAACCTTAACTTACACAGACGAAATACGCTTTTACAATAGAGCGCTTGAATTATTTGATAAAGAAAAATTTGCCACCGCGCAAAAGCACTTTAATTGGTATCAGCAAATTAGTAAAGACCCGTTTAACAAAATAAACGCCCAATACTATAGCGCGGTTTGCGCCATGGAACTCTTTAATACAGATGCGGAAAATTTGCTATTAAAAGTTGCTAACCAACATCCTCAGCACCCTAAAGCCAAGTTAGCAATTTTCCAATTGGGTAAATTACACTACAGAAATAAGAACAATAAACAAGCGGTTAAATATCTAGAACAAACACAAATCGCTTACCTCAAGGGGCCGGATAGTAAAGAATATTATTTCATTTATGGCTATTCCCTGTTTAAACTAGATCGCTTTGAAGATGCCAAAAACGCCTTTGCCAAAATTAAAGACGAAAAAACCAAATACTACGATGCTACCAATTATTATTATGGGTATGTGTGTTATCGTTCTGGAGCATTTGACGAAGCCTTAGAACATTTCTCAAGAATAAAATACCATAAAACTTTTGGCCCATTAGCAGCTGTTTATGTGGCTCAAGTCTATTTTAGTAGAGGCCAATATGAGGAGGTAATTGCCTTTGCCGATACTATTAAAAATAATGAGGTTGCCAATGATGTGGCAGGTATAATTGGCCAATCGCACTATTTATTAGGACAGTATAAGGAAGCCGTTCCACACTTGGAACAATTTATGCAAGCAGCACCCGTGGTGCCAAGTAATACCGATTACTACATGTTAGGTTATGCCTATGCACAAACAGGGGAACATGATAAAGCCTTGAACCAATTCCTGAAAATGGAGGAAAAACAAGACTCGCTACAACCATACGTTTTTTACCAAATGGGCAATAGCTTTTTAAAACTAAATAAAAAACCGCAAGCCCTTAGTTCTTTTGAAAAGTGTTACCAAGCAGATAGCACTGGCAACCTTGCTTCTATCAGTTTATTTACAGCTGCTAAAATTGCAGACGAGTTAAACCTTCAAGGCCTTGCAATGCAGAAATATGTGAAATATATTGACATTTTTTCTGAGAAAGACCAAAACTTAGAAGCAACTGCTGCACTAACAACCGAAGCCAGAAGCAATCTGGCTAACCTATTATTAACCGCTAAAAACTATAGGGAAGCACTTCGAATTCTCGAAGGAATAAAGAAACCCAATACTCAAGACTTAACAAACATACAAAGAGTAAGCTATTACAGAGCAGAAGAACATTATCTAAATAATAATTTCACTGAAGCAAATGAGCTATTTACAAAAGCTGCTAGTGTTAATTACGACAAAAAAATTAACGGTTTAGCCAATTTCTGGTTAGCAGAAATGGATTACAAGAATCAACTTTACCAAGAATCAATTAACCACCTTAAGAATTTCCAAAATTACCCTGAGGTGCACAGCACAAGGTTTTACCCTATTTCATTCTATAACTTAGGTTATGCCCACCTTAAATTAAGTGAGTATGAAAAAGCAGTGAATAGCTTTACGCTTTATGTTGAAAAGGACAAGGATGCGAGCAACCCAGAGGTTTACACAGATGCAGTAGTAAGAACTGCGGATTGTTATTTTGCTGACAGAAAATATCAAAAAGCCATTCAATACTACCAACTCATGTTAGATAAAAAGATGAATGGTGGCGACTATGCCTTATACCAACAAGCAATGATTCTAGGTGTGTTAAACAACAATCAGGAGAAGATTGCAAAACTAAGTCAATTAGAAAAAACCTATCCAAAATCACCTTACATAGACGATGCCGTTTATGAACTAGCAGATATCCATTTGAAATCTGAAGCCTATGAAAAAGCAATAGTATCTTTTGATAATATCATAAAAAATTATCCGCGCTCCATTTATTTAAGGAAATCAATGCTCAATAAATCTTTGGCCTTATTTAACCTCAAAAAAGATGAGGAAGCCTTAGAAGTAATTAAAAAATTAATAACAGATTACCCTAATAGCGATGAGGCAAGAGCAGCGTTACCATTGGTTCAAAACATTTTTGTGAACCAAGGAAAAGGAGAAGAATACCTAGATTTTATTAAAGTACTACCGAATGTAGTTGTTTCTGCCTCTACCCAAGATTCTTTAAGCTACGAATCGGCATTTAATAATTACCAACGCGCCAATTACGACAAGGCAAGTAAGGGTTTTGGTAGTTATATTAATAAATTCCCTGGAGGCTATTTTATTCTGAAAGCCAATTATTTCAAAGCAGAAAGTGACTACCAGTTAAAGAAATATGACGATGCTTTAGTAGGATATGAATATGTAGCCAATTCTTTACGCAGTGTATTCTCTGAAAGAAGCACAAGGCAAGCTGCAGTATTAAATTATGTTAAGAAAAATTATGAAAAGGCACTCGAATTTTATTTAGCACTCGAAAGAATAGCCAGCAATAAAGACAATCTTCAAATAGCCTTAATTGGACAAATGAGAAGTTGCTCTATTCGCGGTTTGATTGATTCTGCTGCTTATGCGTCTCAAAAATATTTAGGCTCACCAATTGCCCAAAAAGACGGTGTAATAGAAGCACAAACTAATTTGGGTAGATACTATATTAAATATAATCAATTTGATTCGGCTCAAACCGCCTTTAATGCTGTGCTTAAAGAAACTAAAACAATTTATGGCGCCGAGGCCAAATACAATATTGCCTTTATTCAATACCAAAAGAAGGACTATAAAAATGCACAGAAAACCATTTTCGAACTCAACGATAAATTTGGAGCCTTTGAACAATGGGTAGTTAAAGGGTTTATACTTTTGGCTGACACCTATACAGCGCAAAAAGATTACTTCCAAGCCAAAGCAACGCTACAAAGTATTATTGAAAATACAGATGACCCAGAGGTTTTAAAAACCTGTAAAGCTAAGATAAATGAAATCGTAGAATTAGAAAAAGTCCAAAAATCTGATTCGCGCAAACAAATTGAACAACGCATTAACTCAAGGGAGAAATAATTATGAAGTCAATAATAAAATTAACACTCTTGGTAACGATAATACTGCTTAAATCTCAAGTCCTATTGGCCCAAAATCAAGACAGTTTGCTTAGAGATAATGTAATAGATGTAGTTAAAACGTTTCAACCAGTATTGTCTGATGCCATTAGAATACCTGTGCAACCAAATCCAGAAAAACCTGAAATAAAAAAACCTAATTTTACCTACCAAATATCTCCCGCAAATATCGCTGTACCTCCAACCATTTATACCATTAAACCATTAGCTTTAGGAACCATGCTTTTACCTAAACTACAAAATAATTATGTACGAATTGGGTATGGAAATTACAACATGCCAATGGGAGAAATCTATTTAGGCTCTGTTAGAAACAAACAATACCAAGCTGGCTTTTTTGCCAAACATTTATCGGGCAATGGCGATTTAAATTACAACAACTTTTCAAACAATACGGTTTATGGGTATTTTAAAAAGTTTAATAGTAAAGGCGTTTTCGAAACCGATGCATATTACCATAGGAATGTGGTGCGCTTATATGGAGGGCAGAATGAATTATTGCCAGAAAATAAAGAACCTAAACTTGTTTACAACACCTATGATTTTAAAACCAATTATCACAATTTAAGCTCAGATAGCAATGGCTTAATCTTTAGAACAGATCTTAACTATTATCATTTTAATAACCCAGGCACCCTGCAAGAAAATGATGTACACCTAAAGGCTAAACTCAATAAAACCATTTCTCTGTTACCTATAGAATTGGAAACAGGATTGCGGTTAAATAACAATAAAATAAACCAACCTTTATCGGCAGCTGAGCTGGATTTCAGAAGAATATTCTTCGACTTTAATCCGCAAATTTATATGAGGGCCAAATCATTTTATCTACAAGGTGGATTTAATGCTACTGTTTATGCCGATAGTACAAATACCAATACGTATATCTTCCCAAAGGCAGAAGGCGGCCTTCACTTAATTCCTAGCAAATTAACTGTACTGGCTGGCTTTAAAGGAAATTTACAACCCAACACCTATAGAAGTATTTTAACAGAAAATCCTTTCGTTACCCAAATGCCTTTGTTAAATACCATCAATCGTTTCGAAATTTATGGTGGTTTTAAAGGTGAAATCACACCTCAATTGGCCTTCTATTTAATGGGTTCAAGCGCTAAAATTGAGAACATGCTGTTCTATACTTTCGACTCAGCTAATGCCAATCAAATTGCTACTTATGAAACCACCAAGGCAAACCTAACAACCCTAAAAGCAGGCATAAATTATCAATGGGCAGAAAAATGGCGCTCTGGTTTAAATATAGGTATTTTTAATTACGACTTGAACCAATTAAAGCAAGCTTACTCAAGACCAGAATTTGAAACCAAGTTTAATACAACCTACAATATAGGTGATAAGTTTCTGGTTAAACTCGACATCTATTATTGGGGTAAACGCATGGGAAGATCGGATGCCTTGCAAGCCGATGGAACAGTAAACACCAGCGATTTTGAAATGGATCCTTTTACAGATTTAAACCTAGGAATTGACTATCGCTACAATAAAAGCTTTTCGGCCTTTGTTCAATTTAACAATATAGCTAATAACCGCTACCAAAGATTTTATGCCTACCCTGTATATGGCATAAATGTATTAGGTGGCTTTACATTTACATTCTAAAATTATAACCAATGGGATCATTTAAAGTAAAAGGTGGAAACCAATTAAAAGGTGAAATAATTCCTCAAGGTGCCAAAAATGAAGCCTTGCAAATTATCTCTGCAGTGCTCTTAACTGCAGAAACAGTAGAAATTTCTAATATCCCGAATATTAGAGATGTTATGAAACTTATTGAACTTCTTGGAGAAATGGGCGTAGAAGTAAATAAGGTTAACGAAGATACCTATACCTTCAAGGCTGCAAATGTTAACTTAGAATATTTGTTAAGCGATGATTTTAAACAAAAGGGTGCTAGCCTTCGTGGTTCCATTATGATTATTGGACCATTATTAGCTCGCTATGGAGTAGCCTACATACCAGAACCAGGAGGAGACAAAATTGGCCGACGCCCAG
>B570J29032_109958756_pt1 | contig 14830 bp, 11 predicted proteins | sample LakMenEpi16Nov12_FD_29032 | JGI IMG/M metagenome (IMG submission 29032)
TCAGCAAATCAAATCCAGCGCGCGCGGCTTTCGCAAGTTTGAGAACTATCGAACGAGAATCCTCTTCTTCTGTGGAAAGCTCGATCTTTTACCATTTCTTACCCACTAAATTCCCGGAAGAGCCAGCTCAATTGATCAGTGGCCGCCACAATGACATTGCTTGAGCGTCGACCGGAGCCACTATTCAGCAAAGGCAAAGCGTGCCGTACGCCATCTAGTTCTGGCGGTAACACCTCTTGGTATGTTAAGCTTAACTCTTTCGCCTGATCGATCCACTGCTGACGACGTCTTTGGTCGGTCACACTCTTGCGCCAGGCCACTAGCACTGAACCGGTCAGGATGACCGCCATTGCAATCCATGGTAAATATTCGAAAAAATTCTCCATGCGATGGCTCCTCTCCTTGGAAGCTTACTTAGCGGTCGCCATGGCCTCCAGTTGTACTACGGATCGGCCCTGTTCCTTCTCCAGGTATTCACGTCCCGACTTGACGTTCAAATGGTCCCAAGGCAGTTTGTCCATCAAATCGTAAGGCTGATGAAGCTGAATGTCCACGTCGATCTGGCTATCTGCAAAGGCTTGCCACCAACGATCTGCATCCAGCATTTCGTGCCAGCCATCCATACGAGCGCCCCGTTGCCAGGCCAAGTGTATGGCCTGACCGGTTCGGCGATCACCACGACTGAGCATACCTTCTAGCAGACTGGTTTCAATCGAATGACACTTGATATTGACGGCTCGATTCCGCCGAGTCTTCCACAGATGGCTGTGAGCCCACTGGAAATACTCACGCCGCTGCATGCCATTCCATTGATAAGGAGTATGTGCTTTGGGCACAAAATTAGAGACGCTGGCGGTTACTTTCGGATAGCGACCTTTAACCTCCTTGCCAATATTGGCGATGGTTTCTGCCATGTCAACGATACCTTCCAGATCCACCGCTCGCTCACCGGGCAGACCGCACAGAAAGTAGAGCTTCACAGATTCATAGTTATTCTTAAAAGCGGTACGACAGCCCTCAAAAAGATCATCGTTCTTGATCTTCTTGCGAATCTGTTCTCGCATATCGTCTCGAGCCACTTCAGGTGCCAGCGTCAATCCGGCACGCCGTCCGTTGCCAACTAGATCAGCGATAGTTCGCAGTTGCTCGTTCACTCGCAGGCTGGGAACTGAGATATTGACACCCAAAGGGTTAAACACCTCTTTCAATCGCAAAACCAATTGCTCAAAATGCGGATAGTCGCTTGTCGACAGGGACAGAATGCTGATTTCGTTGAAGCCAGTATTTCGATAACTTTCCAGCGCCGCCTGAATAATCGTTTCGACACTGCGCGTTCGCAGCGGCCGTTTGATGACTGTGCTTTGACAAAATCGACATAGATGGGGACAGCCTCGCATGATCTCGATGGCGATGCGATCGTGAACGCATTCGACATAGGGCACGATAGGAGCGGTCGGCAGTGGGATCGATTCCAAATCGCGTATGACGCTGGGGGAAATCGTAGCGGGAATATCCGAGCGAAGTCGTTCGAAACCTGTGAACCTTCCTCCACTATATTGCGGCTGATAAAACCGAGGCACATAGCAATAGGGCAATCGACGGGCCAGCTCTGCCAACGCTTCTTCACGTTGCTGGCGACCAGCCTGTCCCTGCAACCAACCCTTGCCCTCTCGAGCAGCATTTCTTAGTTCCAACCACAGATCACATATCTCTGGTAGTGCTGGCTCTCCGTCGCCCGTCACAAAACAGTCCACAAAGTCGGCCAGCGGTTCGGGGTTTTGTGCACATGGTCCGCCAGCTAAAATCAGCGGATCGGCCATCGTGCGATGCTGGGCATGTACGGCGATTCCACCCAGGTCCAGCATGGTCAAGACGTTGGGAGATGAGATTTCGTATTGCAGCGAGAAACCAACCACATCAAACTCGCTCAACGGTGTGAAGGTCTCTAGCGAATAGAGCGGCAGTTGGTATTTGCGCAGTTGCTCTTCCATGTCCGGCCAGGGTGTAAAGCAACGTTCGGCAGCCCAGTTGGATCGAGCGTTCATCAGCGAGTATAGAACCTGCAATCCATGATGGCTCATACCAATCGTATAGGCATCGGGGAAACACAAACACACTTTGCCGGCCACTTGATGATGGTCTTTGACTATGATATTGCGTTCACCACCCACGTACTGCCCCGGCATGCGCACCTTGTGCCACACGCGGCTCTGCAGAGTTTCTTTCAAGGACTGATTGATCATATTATCACTATTTTCTGAAAGGCTCGGATTGGGTACAGCAATCTTTTGAAACTAAAAAAACCGTTCGATAAATCCAATTTCACCAGAGGCGGTCAATCCGCCTTGGAACACTTAGCCACTGTTTTGTATCGAGACAAATAACATCCGCAATTGGTGAAGTGCTTCCTTCAACATTTGTTGCTCCTGATCGGTCAAATGCCCTGACGTCTTGGTTTCAAGCATCGCCAACAGATCGATATTGTGGCGAGCATAGTCCATGTTTCGCGGCAAAGGCTGATCCGATTCGTCGGGTAAAAGTCCCATGGCTGCCAGAGCCTGAGTGGCCAGGCTGCTGACAAGGACTTCGAATGTGGCTGGCGGCAACGGCTGAGACGCTGCTTTGGGCTTATCTTCCTTCTCGGACGAAGGAACCTCGGCGGGGTCGGCTGTTTGATCCGACTCGCCAGGCTGCGACTGCTTGCGTTTCAGCTCCTCCTTTTCTCGCTGAACTTGGGTTTTCCAATCTTCATCGATGATCAACTTGGGCTCTTCATCGGCGGGTTGCTGGGGCATGGCTAATCAATTAACTAGTCAAAAGGGTTAGAAACGGATTCAAACAAACCTGGCGATTGCATCAGAACTGAATTGATTATTCTAAAACGTTCTCGGCAAGATGGCTACGACCTGGAATCATAGGGTTTCACTGTCTACGTTTTTGTCTACAATTTTGCGGCAAGGTGTCGAAAATTGAGGTTTTGAGCGTGGCAAGCAGGTACTTATGAGAGTTTTGGTGATTGGAAACGGCGGCAGGGAGCATGCGCTGGCCTGGAAAATTGGCCTGAGCCCCCGAGTGAAGCAGGTCTTTGTGGCTCCTGGCAACGCTGGTACTGCCCTGGAAGCCGTCAATGTCGACATTTCGGCAACAGACGTTACTGGACTGGTTAGTTTTGCAAAGCGAGAAAAAATTGACCTCACGGTGGTTGGCCCAGAAGCATCGCTAGCGGTTGGCATTGTAGACGCTCTAGAGTCCGAGCAACTGCGTGTGTTTGGACCTACACGAGCGGCTGCTCAGTTGGAAAGCAGCAAAGCGTTTTGCAAGAATTTGTTGCGACAAGCCGATGTGCCCACAGCCGACTTCCAAGTCTTTCGTGAACACGACGACGCCATGCGTTATATCAAGGGGCGATACCCCGGCGAAAACGACAGGTGTCCTGTAGTCGTAAAAGCCGACGGTCTGGCTGCTGGCAAAGGGGTCATTGTTTGCAAGCGCCGCAATGATGCTCTGCAAGCCATCGATCGAATCGCTCGCCAAAAAGAATTTGGATCGGCCGGATGTCAGATGATCATCGAAGATCGACTGGAAGGACAAGAGGCCAGCATCCTAGCAATTACCGATGGTCGCACCATACTTCCTTTGCCACCTGCTCAAGATCACAAGCCAGCTTTTGATGGTGACCAGGGACCCAACACCGGTGGCATGGGCGCGTACTGTCCTACGCCTATGGTGGACGATTCATTGCTGGCCTGGATCGAAGAAAACGTGCTGGTTCCCACCGTGCATGCCATGAAGCGCAATCGCAAACCGTTCCAAGGCGTTTTGTATGCGGGGCTGATGCTGACTCCCACTGGCACGAAAGTACTAGAATACAACTGCCGCTTTGGCGATCCCGAGTGCCAACCGTTGCTCATGCGACTTCAGAGCGATCTAGTGGACATTTTGGAAGCCGTCGTCGATGGCAATCTAGATCAGATTGAAATGCCCGTCTGGGATCCTCGACCTGCCGTTTGTGTGGTCATGGCCAGCCAGGGCTATCCAGGCGATTACACTATCGGTCAGCCCATTACGGGTTTGGACTCGGTCGCAGACTCACCAGACGTCAAAGTCTTTCATGCGGGTACCAAGTTAGTCGATGGACAGGTAGTCACCGCAGGCGGGCGAGTCCTAGGAGTCACCGCTTTAGGCGACAACATCCCTCAAGCCAAGCTAAACGCATACACGGCAGTTCAAAAGGTGCGCTGGACCGGTTCCTGGTGCCGCAAAGATATCAGCGACAAGGCAACCGAATTTTTGCAGGCCGCCGAGTAGCGTTAACACCGCTTCGCCTGAATTACAGTTGACGACGCTTAGAAAAAGGCTGCACCCGATCAGATCGTTGCTAGCCCAACGCTATTTGACTATCCTACCTGTCGAGCGATTAGCATGCTGCGATTTTTGTTGGCTATCAATGCTTTACTGACCTACTCATTCTTCGTGGTAGCAACCTTTCGTTCTGTCCAAGCTGACGAGACTCGGTGGAATCTATTGCCGGATCAATTACCCAGTGGCGTTTCGCCGAGTAACATGGTGCGCGATGGCCTGCTAAGGTCGGCTGAGAACTGTTTCCAGAAGAACCTGCAGCAATTCGAGCAGTTACAATCCGCTGAGCAAATCTACGATTATCAACAGCACTTGAAGCAGGAATTCCTACAACGTATCGGTGGCCTGCCTGAGTCGTCTCTGCTGAATGCTGTGACGACAGGGCAAATATCCCGACCTGGGTACAAGATCGAGAAAGTACTTTTTGAAAGTCAGCCTCGGTTCTATGTCACCGCTGCTCTATTTCTTCCCGATGCCAAGAAATTTGCTCCTCCTTGGCCTGGCGTGATGATTCTTTGTGGACATGCCACCGAAGGCAAGTTACAAGACGGCTATCAGCGCGGTGCATCTCTTGCGGCACTCAGTGGTCTTGCGGCCTTGATCGTTGATCCGATCGGTCAGGGTGAGCGGCTGCAAATCTTGGAAGCCGAAGGCCAGAAAATTTCACCCACCACCGAGCATACCTTGCTGGGCACTGGAGCGATTACTGTGGGGTGGAACACCGCGCGATGGATGATCCACGATGGCTTGCGTGCCATCGACTACCTTCAAAGCCGATCTGACATTCGCGGGGATCGCATCGGAGTGATGGGCAATAGCGGCGGTGGTACTCAGACCAGCTATCTGATGGCACTGGATAACCGCGTCGTGGCAGCAGCACCAAGCTGCTATATCACTTCGTTCAAAAAGCTGCTCAATACGATTGGCCCTCAGGATGCTGAGCAGAATATATTTGGACAAATCGAGTTGGGGATGGATCATGCTGAATATTTGGTGATGCGGGCACCACGTGCAACTCTAATTGCCTGCGCCACCCAAGATTTTTTCGACATTGACGGCACATGGCAATCCTATCGCCTAGCGAAACGACTCTTTCATCGACTTGGTCATGGTCGGAGTATCGAATTGGTAGAAGTCGAAGCGGAACATGGATGGCATCCTTTGCAGCGCCGAGCCAGTGTGCAGTTCATGCGGCAACACCTGAGCCAAGAATTGGGGGATATCGATGACCCTGCAATTGAGCCACTGACTGCCGACGAGATGCGGGTTACTCCTGATGGACAGGTCTTGCGCATCGCCGGAGCGATCTCGGCTTTTGATCATGTTCGTACCGAAGGTGATCGATGTTCGGTTTTACGAAGTCAGAAAGGCCAACCTGCCGAGCAACTCGCTTCTCAGGTCCGTCGACTAGCCGGTATCCGAGAATTAAATCGCTTGCCGGATGCTGAGGTAACGTGGCTGAATGGTGGTTCAAACGATTCTGAAAGGAACTCGCCCGACCATCTGTTTTCCGTAGAAAACGTTAAGATTGGTAGACTAATTTTGAAAAGAGAAGACGGAACTTGGCTTCCCGGCGTACTCGCCGAACCGTCAATTCGGCCCGATACAGAGGTGGCGTCACGCAGTAGTGAGACGACGAACGTAACCTGTCTTTTGCTTGAAGAAGGATTGTCAGCCTGCCTTAACCCGGAAGGCGAAATTCTACGGCGCGCCCTGGTCGGCCAGACCGTTTTGGCTGTTGACATTCGTGGCATCGGCCAGACTGCTCCCAGTAGCAAACACTGGTACAACGAACGATTTGGAATCAACAGTGGCAACGCCATGATCGCCTATCTTCTTGGCAAATCACTGGTGGGATGCCGCAGCGAGGACTGCCTGGTTGTCGCCAGATGGTTAGCTCAACAAACCGGTGCGCAAACGATTAACATAGTAGCCAGTGGGGAAGCGGCGATTCCGGCGTTACACGCAGCCGCGCTGGAACCGGGGCTGATCAACAAACTGGAGCTTAGGCGATGTTTAGAATCATGGAGTGAATTGACGCGCACTCCGCTTTCCGTCAATCAAGTGGCCGGTCTAGTTCACGCGGCATTACCGGTCTACGATCTACCTGACTTGGCAGCACTTCTAGGAGACCGCTTAACGATGAAGGAGCCCCTTGACGGACGCGGTCGCCCCAAGTTATCGGGATCCGGGACTGTTCTTGGCGACTAGCGGTGACAAAAATCCCTTATCGTGCGAGTTCTTAACCAACTTGGACAGTTAGTCACGCGTATACTTCCGCGAGGAATCGGCAGTGGAACTCACCGATTTTCCTGAGTACACGACTGGGAGAGCTAGATGATTGAGTGTCAAGGTTGGTGGCAACAACGCGGTTTGGGCCGACAGGAGATGTCGGACCTGTTGCTCGATTTTCGCGGCCCTATCCTCAGCGGCCAGGGTCGCGACGTTGTGGCTGCATTTACACTGACTGGCAAAATTCGCCCCGATGGCAGCGTTGAGATTTTGAAACAATATCAACGTCGGCACAGCGTTCTGTACGTGGGGACATACGACGGCGAAGGCTCCATGTGTGGCCGCTGGGACATCGGCGGCTACCAAGGCCAGTGGTCCATTCGCCTTCTAAAATCTTCCACCAGCAGTCTCGACGAAATCCAAGATATCGGTTCTTGACTAAGTTCGAAACGAGCAGATCAGTTGCGGTTTCTTCGGCGGCCTCGATAAACGACTAAAGCAATAGCCACACTCATCAAGGCGACGCTTGAAGGCTCTGGCACGTTTGACGTGACGTTAAGCTGGAATGGATCTCCGGCAACCCAGGCGTGACCCGTCAACGATAGAACTCCGTCACCCGCTGGAGTAGCAGCTAGTGAACCCGTACTGTTGAGCGTTAAAAAAATCGGTCCTGCACCCGTAAATGTTTGCGCGTAGCTTAATGAACCTAGCGAAACGGTTGGTCCAAAAAGAGTGGTTCCCAAAACGACGGGCGTCCAATCATACTGAATCACTGCGTCGAACTGAGCGTACGAGGTAAGACCTAATGTATTGCCAGTCAACAGCAACGGAATGTTTGGTGTTGTAGCTGCCAAAAGTCCAGGATTGCTGGTGAATAGATAATTCGAACCAAAGTTCAGTTGGTTGTACGCATAGCCGGGAGCAGTAGGATCCTGAGCAATCAGCCAATTAGGAAAGACGATTTGAACATCCGAAGTAATGGTCGGCGTAGCAGAAACGAAATCATCAATAGTTGACTGTGCTGCCGTGCTGTTCACGGTGGGTATTAAATTGTCGATGAAAGTCGAGGTATATCCACCACCTGCAAACGGATTTCCGACATAAGTGGAAACCGATGGTGATGAAATCGACGGCGGTATTGGTGGCGACGGAAGGTTGGGAATGATCGTGCCAGATGGGTAAGGTCCGAAACCCGCAGGCCCACCCCAAAGTATTCCCGTCGGGTCTGAATCTCGCCAGGCATCGCTCTGAGAAGCGAACATCGCCTCGACACCAGAACCGACTCGCGTAATAACCTGGGCGGACACTGAATCCGACAAAACACCAAGAACTACCATCAAAGCCACAAAAACTAAAATAGCGAATTGCTGACGCATGCTTTTCTCCTTTGGTGATGACAAAAGAACAGAATTAGACTGTTGCAAGCCAGCAGTCGCAAACTGATGCTAGCAGTTTTCAATCGCGAGTCAAGAGACGGTCTCGTAGATCGGCAGATACTTGTCCAAGATAACTGATGCAGGAATCCAGTCGCTAACAGAGCTGAAAACACCATGCATCTGCACGGATTATGGATTAGGGAGCAGATAGGGGACACACAGCTTAGATTAAACCCCTCGCAAGTGTTATGCCAAGTAACCCAAAAGTCTCGCTAACCTACCTCGATTATCGCGTCTACTATTGCCATGCCCCTAGGCAAAGTTGAGTGTCCCCATCTCCGTCCACATTGAGCTACTCACAGAGTCACAAAGTCACGGAGCTTTAGCTTTCAACTCTGTGTCTTCGTGCCTCCGTGAGAAACATCCGCACCTTTAAAGAGTCCCAAAGGCACAGAGAGTGGCGTGCGACTGGCTTACTAATCCCCAATGAGTTGCTTGACACTATAACGAATGACACCGACGATAGTTCGGTGGCTTCGGCATCGAGAGCTTCCAGAGCCGCTTACATTTCGGCGAGTTCCTTGATGAAATCTTCCTCCGTCCTGCCATCTTCTTCGATGACAACACCAAGTAAGCATCGCTGGATTGTTTACTTCACTTAATGGCAATAACATGTGCGGTGAGATGAGCTAGAGTACTGGCAAGCTAGGTCCCGGAGTGGCTGCGGCGCGGCTGTTGATTTGTCGGCACAGGGCGCGGACGATTTTGTCAAAGGCTGATTCACAGATGGGGTCTTCTAGAGCACCAGCGATCAGACCTAAGTCGGACTTCTCCCGCATTTGCATATTCAACGGCACTTCGCCCAAAAATGGCACTTCCAGCTCTTCGGCCTTTTGACGCGCTCCACCATGTCCAAAAATATCGTACCGCTTGCCGTTGTCGGGGCAGATAAACCCGCTCATGTTTTCTACCATGCCTAACATGGGAATCTTGGTTTTTCGGAACATGGCGATGGCTTTAACCGCATCCAGCAGAGCGACCTGCTGTGGCGTACAAACTACGACGGCACCTGTAAGAGGAATCAATTGCGACAAGGTCAAGGCTATATCGCCGGTCCCCGGTGGCATATCGATGATCAGGTAATCCAGTGGCCCCCAGTAAGTGTCGCGCAGGAACTGCGTGATCGAACCATGCAACATGGGTCCGCGCCAAATCACCGCTTGATCTGGGTCCACAAGAAAGCCCATGGACATGACCGGCATTTCGCCGCAATAAATGGGCTGAATTTTGTTGTTGATCACCTGCGGACGCCCCGAAAGTCCCAGTAGATGAGGAATACTGGGACCGTAAACGTCGGCATCCATCAATCCGACTTTACAGCCCGCTTTGGATAAGGTGAGTGCGATCGACGCGGCAACCGTACTCTTGCCTACCCCGCCTTTGCCCGAGCCGACAGCGATGACGCTTTTGGCCTGCAATCCGATTTGTCCGAGCGCTACCGGCGGACGTTCGTGGCTGCCAAGTTTGACATCAAGCTGCGCTGCTGAGGGCAGCTTGGCTTGCAATCGCTCGGTCGCCTGCTCGAGCCATTCATCGCTGATAGGCAAGCTGTGAGAGGTCAGTCGCAACTGGCACTGGACACGATTACCGGATACCTGGATGTCGCCGATTTGATCGGTCTTGCCTATCGGCCGTCCGGTTTCGGGATCACGCAATTCTGACAATATCTGACGGACGGATTCTGAGGTTATGGAAAGTTCGTTCACTGGTGGTATCGATAGTCTAAGAGAGAAAGATGCAGTCTAGGCCGACTGTGGGCCGGCGCTGGGTCAAACTAATTGCGTAACCGTTCACGCCTGATGGTGGGCCGGCGCGGGGCCAGGCTATTTTCATTGAAAATGGCCGGATTCTATGAGATGAACTTTGAAGTTTCGCACTAGTTTTCAAAGGCCCCGCCTGTCCCACCCTACGATCTGCATGCCTCCGCCGACAAACTTAATGAAGGTTCCCGACGAAAACTATTTCTGGCTCATCTCATGAACCATGTCGACCAAGGCGACGGCATGTTCCACGTCGGTTTGCGGCAAGATGCCATGGCCCAGGTTGAAAATATGGCCGGCTCGACCGCCCGCGCGGCGAAGCACGTCGCTGACCATCTCTTTTAACACGCCATGTTCAGCCATCAACCCCAAAGGGTCCATGTTACCTTGCACCGCTCGATCGTGGCCAACAGTTGCCCAAGCATCGTCTAAAGGAACTCGCCAATCAATGCCGACCACCGTGCGTTGATCCCCGCGCAGTAGGGGTAGCAAAGCCGGATTGCCGGTGGCAAAGTTGATGACTGGAACATCAGCCACGATCGAATCGATAATCTGCTTGACATATGGATAGACATAGTGTCGATAGTCTTGAACGGAAAGGCATCCAGCCCACGAATCAAAAAGCTGCACACACTGTGCGCCGGCTGCAATCTGGCCATTCAAGTAGCGAACCACACTCTTAGAAACTTTGGTCATCAGCGTGTGCCAAGCTCCAAAGTCTCGATACATCAATGATTTGGTGTACAAGTAATTACGGCTGCCACCACCTTCGATCATATAACTGACCAACGTGAACGGAGCACCGGCAAAGCCTATGACCGGTATGTCTGGTGCGATGGCTCGGCGCGTCAGACGCACCGTCTCCATCACAAAGTCCAACTCTTCCATCGTCTCCAATTCTCGCACACGGTCAATGTCTTCAGTGGTGCGTAGCGGATTATGAATCACAGGCCCATCGCCGGCCGCGAACTCCAGGTCCATCCCCATTGGCTGAATGATCGGTAGCAGATCCGAGAAAATTATGGCAGCATCCACTTTCAAACGATTGACGGCCGTTACCATGACTTCTGCACACAGCGCGGGGTCTCGACACAGTTCCAAGAAACTTTTCTTGGCACGCACCTCACGATATTCGGCCATGTAACGTCCGGCTTGCCGCATCAGCCACACGGGCGTTACACTGGAAGCTTCACGGCGACATGCCCGCATCATCGGGCCATCATACCAGGCAGCTTGCGAGTCATTGGGTGGCCGCCCGGTGCGCTCGATAACTTGAGCCCTGGCGATTCTAGCATTCAGCAAACTGTGCGCACGCGCGGCACTTTCCTGAACTAAGTGCCCCATCTTGGGATGCGAAGGCTCCAGATCGACCGGCAATTCACAGTGCCTAAGCATCTCTGTGGTCGTTGGACCGATCGAAGCCACGATCATCTTGCGCAGAGCGACTCGCAGGGCATCTTCCAGCCCCAATTGCGCGCTTGTCTGCAGCAAATTGACGATCTGATGAGCACTGGTCAGTAGAAGCACATCGCGATGGCCGGCGACAATCGCTCGAATATTCTCTTGCAATGGGGCCGGATCGGCTGGCAATTCATAGCGATAAACCTTCAGCGGAACCACTTGGGCGCCACGCGCTTCCAGTCCGGCATACAAGCTGCTATTGGTCGTTCCATACTCTTGAACTCCCACAACCTGATTGACCACTGGCACATGCTGATCGATCTCGCGCAGCAGGTCGCGCCACGTGTTGGGCTCGGGAACCAACAGCGTCGGCCTGAGTCCAACATCTCGCATGGCAGCGGCAGGTTTGGGGCCGCGAGCAACTGTGGTGATATCGCTTAGGGCATTGATCAGCCGCTGCCTATCGACAGAACGCTCGACGGCACTGAGAAACTGCTTGAAGCCGACACCGGTTAGAAAGACGACGATATTGATCTCGCCAGTCATCACTCGGTAAGCAAAATCTACCGCCTCACGATGGCTTTCCAGCGGGACTTCTCGCATGGACGGGCTAACGAATGGAACCCCGCCAAACTTAGTGATCAAGCGCTGCATGTCGTCCTGACGGCGACTCTCCATTGCGGCCACAGCCAGTCCAGCAAAATCGCGATTTTGTTGGTTCATTAACTAACGAATCTTTCCAACTGGCTTATTTCAGGAACTCTGGTTCCGCCAGCAATCTATCGAATCAAGAAGACAAAAAAAGACGAATGAAGCTTCGGCTGACGGCACATTGAAATCAGCCTGCATCTGGGACAACCTGGCGTGGTGCTGCCCAGTCCTTGATCTGCTGTGTCCGCTGATCGGCCAATTCTCGATCCACCGCGATTCCCACTGAAGTGCGTCCCAGGAAGGACTCTTTGGTCATACCTGGAAAGATAGAACCTGGGTCTTCGTTCATCAGAATCATTGCTGCTGCTGCTGCAAGATCATTGACCCGAACCAGTTTTTGCGAAAGCGAAGGCTGCACTTCCACGGGCAATCCCGGTGGCGCGACCCGTGAGACATTGTAATCCACCGATCGGTCATCCAATTCATGTACAATGGTTTCATCGCTAGTTAACGACAACAACTTTGCGATATCCGATGCTTCACCGAATTTGGCCAAACAGAAAATAGCATACTCACGAGTAATACGATCGAACGAGTCCGACAGATGCTTGCGGGCAATTGGTAGCACGACCGCCAGTTCCAAATCATAAGCGACCCACATGGCCTTTTGTGAAATTCCGTCGTGAGTCTTGGGAATCCAGCAGGCCAGCAACTGTCGTAGACAAATTTTATAGCCTGGCCTTCGCAGGTACTCAAACATATTCTTATGGATCGAAGATAGTATGAAGTCGCTGATTTCCACTGGAACCGTTCCATCGATCAACGCTGTGGTCAGCAGCAAAGCCACTCCATCACCCACTCCAACTTCTGCACCACGATGCATTTTGCGTAGAAGCTGCTCCGCTTGCAGCGATGCATTCAGAGTCAGTTGTTGTAGTTCCACCATGTCACCGCCGGACAACTGTTTGTGGTGTACCGTCTGAATCTGCTGTGCCAACGGATACTGACTCTTGAGCATCTCCAAGAAAAGCAACTTACTGACACGCGAACCACCGGATAAGCTGCGGAATAACTGCCAACCGGGCAGACCATGATCGTTGGTTTCGTCTTGATCCGTCAGGAACGAGCGTGATTGAACGATGAAGAGCTGTCTCTCGATTTCCTGAGTCAACTCGGCCGATCGCTGCTGCAGTTCTTTGGATGAATCTGCCGGAAGCTGCTTAAGCTGAGCAAGAGTACCTGGGCCGATCAACAACAACTCTGCCGCTGAGCGTTCACGCGTTTCAAAATCGGCACTATCTAGCTGCTTGATCAGTTTGGTTATTGCCCCAGCTAAATGAACCTCTTCTGCCTGAATCGGCTGAAAAGACAATAGAACAGCCAGGGCAACTGTAGGATGCAGAATGTTGGCTACGATTGGCATACACAAGGATTCCCAGGCAACAAGAAAATTTTTGGTACGTCGCGTCGATTCTCAGCTTGCAAGTTCCCAACCGTAGATATTGTAACAAGCCTTAAACCAACAATCAGCCCTAAACTGCCAGTAAATGGCTTGAAACCGTGTATCTACCGCCGTTTTTGCCCGCTGCCTTCGCTAGGGCTTGCGTATAGCGTATAGCGCTTCGTAGGTACGAATGTAAAGGGTTCCGTTAGAAATTACCGGAGATGCGGTGATGGGCTGCTCGCCCATGGGGTTGCTAGCAACTATCTGGAATTTTCGTCCGGCCTTCACTACGGTACAAACCCCGTCTTTTCCACAAAAATAGATATGGCCATCGGCGTAGACGGGACTGGTCCGGTGCTGGACGGTGTGCGTTCGCTCGAAATAGACCTCCTGGCCAGTTTTCAGTTCCACACACTGTAACTTTCCATCCTTATGTAGCAGGTAGACCAGATCGTCGACAATCAATGGAATGGAAACGTCAGGTGTTTGCTCGACGGTCCAAGCGATCATTTCGGGCTTTTCTGTTAGGTCGCCTTTGGGATCTGCGGACAGATCCAAAGAGATTGTCGGACCAGCTTTGGCGGTCGGAATGATCAACCGCCCAGCCGCAAAGGCTGGAGAAGACACAAAACGAAAGGTCACATCCATAGCTCGAGAGTTGATCGTAGAAGGACCATTCAGCCCACCCAGCCGCCAGATTTCCTTTCCTGAATCAAGTGCATGTGCGGTGGTACAATCGGCGCCATGCACCAACAGATATCGCTTTTTTCCATCATCGTACAAAAACGGAGACGCATACGAATGCTTGCACTCAAAAACTGCGTCGGTTATCCGATCGTACTCCCAAATAACTTTGCCGGTTAACTTGTTCAGCTTGATGACTTTGCCGGTTCGATGGTCACTGGCATGATCCATTGGCCCATGAAGCAACTGAAGATACAAAGCATCGCCGTCCAGTACCGGGGTGCTGGTCATGCCAAACTGGATATCCAACTTGCCAAACTGCTGATTGCAATCCAGCATCCAAACTTGATTGCCGTCGAAATCATAACAGGCCAGCACGCCCGTCGAAAAGAACACCCAGACGTGCTTCCCATCAGTTGACGGTGACGGTGAAGCCGAGTTCCCCTCGCCTGCCCGGGCGTCTTGATTGCCCGATGCAACTAACTTACGCCAATGTTCTGCGCCCGTCTTTGCATCAAGGCAGATCAACACTAGATCATCCCCATCGGCACTGGTCAGAAAAATTCGGTCACCCCAAACAATAGGAGTCGCCCCGGCTTGCCCCGGCATTTTTGTCTTCCAGACAATGTTCTCAGTTAAACTCCAGTCAGTCGCAATGGATCGCTCTGACGAAATACCGTTATTGGATGGCCCACGCCATTGTGGCCAATTTTCTGCTCGCAGTGCCCTTGGTTCGCTAAGCAATAGCAATAGGCTGGTGCATCCTGCCATCAGCCAGACGGAGCGGGTTGTCATGCGAGTCGTTATCGAAATCATTTATAGGCTCCTGTTGAAAGGGCTCGTGGAACAAACTATCAAGTTTT
>B570J29032_109958755_pt1 | contig 14817 bp, 8 predicted proteins | sample LakMenEpi16Nov12_FD_29032 | JGI IMG/M metagenome (IMG submission 29032)
AACACCGTTGCTGTTTAAGCGAATCGGACTAATATCCGCGTAAGTTTCTTCGCGAGACAATAATACGTTAACTGCTTTGGTCCCATCATCAGCAGATTGGATAAGGTTTGGCAAATCGCGGTAAGCATCAGGGCCTACTACTAGATCTACTAATTTTTCTTCTTCAATGAATTTTGATTTTAGTCGTTCGGCCATACAGCCTAAAACGCCCACAATCATGCCTGGTTTATTCTTTTTAGCCGATTTAAAGTCGGTTAAGCGCTTACGAACTCGCAGTTCTGCGTTTTCACGAATAGAACAGGTATTGATAAATATCACATCAGCCTCATTATAATCGGTTGTGGTAACAAAGCCCCCTTCCAACATAATAGATGCTACCACTTCTGAATCAGCAAAATTCATCTGACAGCCATAGCTCTCAATAAACAGCTTTCGTGCATCAGAGGCCTGATCCTTACTTTCTAACATAAGTGCCTCACCCTGACGACTTTCATCGTGATATTTTTGTGAAATTTGGTCTAACATAAATTGTACTAGTCTGCAAAATTAGAAAAATTCTGAAAATTTGTCAGCATTTTTATCATTACAAGATGTATTTATTAAATTAGCAACATGTCGAAGCTGAAGAAACTAAGGTTTTGGAAATCAATAGGGTTGTTATTTGCGGGTGTAGGATTGCTAATTATTGGCAGTATTTACCTGGCATTGGCGTATTGGGAACCCATTGCGAAAAAGGCAATTAAAGAGTCTTTTTATCTATCTACCAATAAGCTCTACCGAATCGAATTTGATAATATTGGTTTTAATGTATTCCTCGGCGATTTTAGCCTTACTAACATTAAACTTACGCCCGATCTCGAAGTATATAATCAGTTAAAGAAGAAAAAGGACCAACCGGCATACTTATTCAATTTAGATATTGAACGAGCAAAATTACATGGGATAGATTTATACGAATTATATCAACATAAGGAATTAAACATTGATGAAATATCAGTGAACAATCCGAATGTTATTGTATTAAATGATTTGTCGTATAAAAAGTCGATTAGCGATACTTCAATTTTTCGCAACCCCTACGACTTAATTAAATCGCAACTTCATTTTTTAAAGGTGGAGCAGATTAATTTAAAAAACATAAAATTAGAATTCGTTGCTGATAGCTTAGGAAAAACCAAACGCAAAAAAGTATTTTTAGCTTATTTCAAAGTAAGAAATTTATTTATCGATTCAGTAGCGCAGTACGACAGTACTCGACCATTTTATTCTGATGATATAAAAGTATCTATAAAAAATTTTCACCATCATTTCAAAGACAGTGTGAACACAATGCAGTTTGAAGAAGCAGTGGCAAGTACCGCAACAGCTTCTATTCAGTTGTATAATTTTAGGGTAATTCCTAAATATTCTGATGAAGCATTTAAAGACACTCAAGGATTTCAAAAAACTCGTATAGACTTATATATAAAAGAAGCGAACCTTACGCATGTGAATTTTAAAAAGTTGTTTTTTGAACAAAAACTGTATGGATCGAATATTGAAATCAACAAGCTTGATTCCAGGTTTTTATTAAATAAGTTAATCGATAGAGATAAGAATAAAAAAGTAAGATTCCCAACGGAGTTGGTATACGACATTCGAATTCCTTTTCATTTCGATCAGGTGAACTTAAAAAATTCGAAGATTGTATATTCAGAAATTGATCGAAAGACTAATTTGAAATGGGAAATTAATTTTACTGATTTAAATGGTACAATTAAAAATTTAAGTAATGATTCCAGCTGTCTTGCGAAAAATCAATTCGCGAACATTAAAATTGTTTCAAAGTTTAATAAGACTGGAATTGCAAATTTCGAATTCGTTTTAGATTACACACATTTATTAAAACCTTTTTATTTAAAGGGGAATATTAACAACTTTAATTTACAAGAGATTAATCCGATAATTTCTAAAATTGCGCATCTTGAAGTAAGCAATTGCAATCTACGCTCCTTACATTTTATCATGAATGGCGACAAAGAGAAAATGAATTGCAATGTAAGTATGTTGTATAATAATCTTCGTATAAAAATATTAGAGTATAACAAAGAAGAAAAAAAACTTCAGAAGCATGGTTTGTTAACTTTATTAGCTAACAATATGGTTATTGCTAAAGAGAACCCTCGTACCAATGGGCAATTTATACGTCCAAAATTTGTTTTAAAAAAAGAAAAGGATCGTAGTTTTTTTGGCTTCATTTGGATTGGTTTATTGCAAGGTATAAAGACAAGTGTAGGCCTAGACATTAAGAAGGAAAAAGAAATAAGAACTCAAGCGGATCGATATTCAGATTTTAAAAACTTTACAAAAGAGTTAAAAGAAAGTAGGCTACAACGAAAAAAAGAGCGATTGAAGACAAGAACTTTAAAACAACAAGAAAATAGGAAAAAAAATACCTCAATGTTATTAGAGGGATATCCTATTAAAACAATTTAAGTACAAGGTTGTTTATTTATTATAAATACATCAATATGATTAAGTTAATAGCAATTCCATTTCTAAGTATGCTGTCAGCATGCTTCGGTACCCACACAGTAAAAAGTAAACCTTTAACGGATAACAATATGTCAATCACAAAGAATTTTCACGAGTTCAAAATGAAATCGATTGATGGTGAAGTCATAGATTTCAGTAAGTACAAGGGCAAAAAAGTTTTACTAGTAAACACTGCTTCGGAATGTGGATATACGCCACAATACAAAGATTTAGAAGAATTGAATAAAAAATATGGTGACAAAGTAGTAATACTTGGTTTCCCTGCAAATAATTTCGGCGGACAAGAACCCGGTACGAATAAAGAGATTGCTGGTTTTTGTCAAAAAAATTACGGCGTTACTTTTCAGCTATTTGAAAAAGTAGATGTAGTAGGAGATCAAGCTTGCGACTTATACAAATGGTTATGGACGAAAGAACAAAACGGTTGGAATAGTCAAGAACCCAAATGGAATTTTAATAAATACTTAATTGATGAAAATGGTCAGTTAGTGAAATACTTCGCTTCATCAGTAAAACCAATGGGCCCAGAAATTTTAGAAGCGATTAAGTAACTTTCCTTTTTAGCACCATAAACAATTCTGTTCCAGCTCTAGGTTTAATAGAGTTGTAACAGTTTTCGAAATATTTGATAAAGAAATATGGTGAGAAATACTTTTTGTATTCGTCTTTATCTCCACCGAACGGTGGCCCATCTTCAAAATCAGTATTAAACAACAAGCCTATCAATCGTCCGTTCGGATTAAGCAATTGTTGCATTTTTTCAGCGTATTGTTTACGCATAGATGGATCTAAAGAACAGAAAAATGTTTGCTCGATGATAATATCATATTTTCCTTCGTGATTAAAAAAATCTTCTTGATGAAGGGATGATGCTTCAAAATGAGGGTATCTTTTTTTGAAATTAGCGATAGCTGAGCTTGCAAAATCTAAAATATGTACGTTTTTAAAGCCATTTTTATGGGCCCATTCAGCCTCGTATCCATTTCCACAACCGGGAATTAGTATACTTAACTCTTTATTATCAAGCTGTTCCAAATAAGCAATTATTGGAGTCGAAGCCCTGCCAATATCCCAACCGGTCTTTCTTTCTTGGTATTTCTGCTCCCAGAAGTGTTCGTTTAGTTCCATATTTTAGATGCTAAAAATAAAGCAAAGCTTATAATTTTATATATTTGGGCAATAATAATCATTATGAACAAGGAAGAACAACTATTTGCTCAGTTATTGTATATTTTCCACTCCTCAGGAATGCAAGGCTTAGGGAAAGTGATGAATCCAGTAACCAATACTATAGAGCGTAACTTAGAGCAAGCAAAGCAGTCGATAGACATGTTGGAGATGCTCAGAGACAAAACAAAAGGTAATCTTAGTCCAGAAACGGAAAGAATGTTACAACAGTTCTTATCAGATTTACGATTAAATTACGTTGATGAAGTAAATAACAACAAAGCCTAATATAAACGAACATGGAACAAGAGTCGAAGCCAAAAAAAGATACGAAGAAAGTTTACATTCTTTTAGCAGTAATCGTACTTCTTATTGCTACTAACATTTTCTTATGGATGCAAAAAGATAAAACGGAAACTCGTTTTGAGCAAACATCTGGTGAAAAGGAAAAATTACAATTGCAGTTAAATCAATTAGAAGTTGACTTAACACAAGCTACTGCAAATGCAGATTCGTTAAATGAAAGTTTATTAGCTAAAGACGAAGAGTTAAAAGCTAAAGTTGCACAATTGCAAACAGCATTGCGTCGTGGTAACATGTCGGCAGCAGAGTTAGAGCGTGCAAGAAATGAAATTGATCAACTAAGATATTATATTCACAAATATCAAGACGAAATTATCACCTTAAAAAAGGAAAATGAATTGTTAGCCTCTGAAAATAATGGTTTGAAAAGAACCGTTGAAACAGAGCAACGTAAATCATCTGACTTAACTAATCAGAATATTAATTTATCGAACAAAGTTGCTGTTGCATCTTTATTGAAAGCAACATCAATCAATGCAACTGGAGTTCGTTACCGTACTAATGGAAAAGAAACCTTAACAGAGCGAGTTAAAAATTTAGAAAAAATAAAAGTAACATTTAATGTTGCCGAGAATCAAGTAGCTTCTCAAGGAGCACGTGATTTTTATTTACGTGTAGTAAATCCAACAGGTAAAGCAGAAGTGATTACAGATCAATTTGAAAGTAAGTTCATTGCAGATGGATCAGAAATGCGATACTCTGTAAAATCAAACATCTTATTTGAAAACAAATCTGGTCAAACATATACCATATTCTGGACAAAAACATCGTCGATAGAGCCAGGTACTTATACCTTAACTTTATATGCTGATGGTGCTTCAATTGGAAGTACAACTTTAGTACTTAAGTAGTGAGTAATGGGTATTGAGTAATGGGAAATAAATAAATTTACCCACTACTCAATACCCACTACTCAATACCCACTACTCAATACCCACTACCCATTACTAGAAAAAGGCTCTTGCTTGCATGCTTCCTGCATGAATCACTTTACTTCCTTCCGAACTTCTTCCATCATACAAAATACTGATTTGTAAATTTGGTCCTACATTTTTTTGCCAATTAGCAGACCATGTTAAATTTTTTCCTGGTTGTAATGCTTCTAGCATTTCATAAGCAATAGCAGAATTACTTTGACCAGTAAAGTTGTTATAGATGAAGTTGAATTGTGTTTGAATGCTCGACTTACCGCCAGCATTATATTTCATTTCTGCACTTAATTTATGTTGGGTGGATTTTTCTGCACTGAGTAGTGTGTTCTCTTGATGTTGGAAATTATAATACACCCCCCAACGGTAGTTACTCGAAAACTGATAAGCAAATTCAGGTTTCAAGCTATAGTAATTTATTAAATAATTTCGATCAACAGCAGCTTCATTGTTTGCTGTTTTTTGTCCACGTTTAAACTCTGATAAAATGGAGTATTGACCACCAATATTCCAACGAGTACGGATGATGTGCTCATTATACTTTCTAGAATCGAAACCAATGCTCAGCAAGTTCTTGTTGCTATTGCCTTGATAAGTATAGTCTGCACCGAATATGGGATTGCTTCTATTAAAATAAAAGCTTTCACGGAATTGTGTGTTAATGGTAATAAGAGAAGTGTCTTGAATTTTTATATCAAATGGATTGAAAATATTATTAGTCGCATCGCGTAAAGTTTTTCGATCTATTTTAAAATTTAACTGATTAGAAAAAACACTTAAGTATTTTAACACATTGGTTTTATTCGACCATCTTCTAGATGGATCTATCATGATGTTTTCGGATATAGAAGTTGATTTAGTTCTAACGAAATTTGCACTCAAGGTACTTACACGAATATAATCGGCTTCGTAAGTATATTTTGCAATCTCGAATTCATTTAACTCTTGTACACCATTGTTATTATAATCACGGAATACATAAACCCCTTGTCCCGATGGAACCTTTAAATACGTAAACGCACGTTCAGGTTCTTGCCCTGTTCCTATTTCATAAAAAGTATTACTACTCACAAAACCTTTTAAGGCATTTGCATCAAAGCGAACCCTAGAGACAATATTTTCTTCAGACTTTAATGTAGAATTTTTATTAATGACATTTAAATTTCTGTAATTCACACTGAGTCCAACTAATGCATTTTGATTTTTATTTAACTCTGTATTTAAGACAATGTTTTCTGAACGTGTTGCAGCACGTAAGTCATTTTGATAAGGACTGCGGTCTATTCGGTTATTATATTCTAATAAATATTTATTGATGGATGTTTCTGGACTTTTAACATAAACTTTATAATCATAAAAAGAAAAACTTGTATTAGATAGCGTGTCGTTTGATGAATTCGTAAAAATATTTTTTTCATATTCTTCTCCAATACCAATTACACTATACTTAAAGCTTTTGCTAATATCAACCTGATGCTTTAAGAAATTACTTGAATTATTTTTATTGTTAAACGTTGTAGTTAATAAACTTGCTCTTGAAAATAATCTATATGTTTTATATTGATAGTCGGTGCCAATGCTTTGTTGTATACCTTGATAAACGGTGTCTTTTAAAAAAGCAGAAAATCTATAGTATACAAGTGACTTATTATTTTTTTCTATAGCCGATTGTACAGAATACCATTGCTCTGCCGTTTGTTGGATTTGTGTATTATTATAGGTACGGTTAAATTCAACAGGGCGATAAAACTCTACTGCTTTAAACGATTGGCTAACTAATTCTGCTTGGGCATTCGTTATTAAATGCACATCACCAGTAGAGTCGCGTTTAAGTATAATTTTATTTTCTATAGTTGATTTTACTGCAAGCCCAGTGTTGTTTTTATCATCTTTAGTGGAGTAGAGGTTTTTATCTTGCTGACTAATGGCTACTTCAGTACCCACTTTCCATTTATTATTTGCACGATGTTCGGCAGCGAAGGTAAACATGCTCGATTTTTTCGGAGCAACAAGAATTACTACAGGCTCGTAACTGCCTTGTAATATTCCATTCACTGGTGCAACCCATTTAAAAACTCTTCCGTTAGCTAGAGTGTTTTCGGGAATATAGTTACCGTTATTAGTCCCTACTTGTGTGAAATTTAATCGATAGATAGCTTCTTCCGGATTGGTAGATAGTTTATATATCGTATAGCCCAAACTATCCATTTTCTTATACCGCACTTCGTTGCTCGTATAGCCTACACTATCGATAGATGGATAATAAGCAGTAGTTGTAGCATCTCCAATTGCTGATAAAAATAACTTTTGATTATCATCTAATGATTGTAATAGTGGTCTATTTTTTGAATCTTGTTCGTTATAATAATTAAAATGAAAAGTGTTCTTTGCATTTTCGAATGTAGAGTTCACAATACTTAAACTTCGAGCATAATTTTTATCAGAATATTCAAACTCGATAGTTATCCTTGAGTAAGCAGTAATAATACGCCTAGGCATAAAAGTAATTTCTGCAGTATTATAATCGATGGTGTAGTCCTGATTTTCGCCACGCTTCAATAGCACACCATCAATGAACACACGCTCTGTTCCTGCCAATACGATGATAAATGTTTCATTTGATGAACCCTGTAGGCGGTAGGGGCCTTGTATCCCTTCTTTGCCAATAAACACTTGGCGGTTGTACTTCCCTTTAGCCACAGCAATGGCTGCATCATTTAAAATTTTAAATCCATTTTTACTTTCTACTGTGCTCTGAATATATCCACCCTTTGCTTTTTTAAAATAATTTAAAAAATAGGAGTTCGGCTTTCTAATTTCAAAATCTCCTGCTGTTAAGGTGTAATTTTTATGTACGAGTTGAATAAATACTTTATCAAAATCTTGTATCTGTTGCGTGTTTCCTTCAGGTTGAATAGGAATATTATCATCTGAAATTGCTGCAACAACATTGAGGTCTTCACTTAATCGACCAGAGAATTGCAAGTTGAGAGAAGAGCTTAAACTTAAGTCCTGATTATTACCTACGGTTATTGCTCTTGCAATACTTCCAGAACGGCTCAATCCATTGAGTCCGAAGCCATCGTCGTTTTTAGTGTCGTAAGTTATAGAAAAAGGATTGTTAATGGCTTGCTCTCTACTGAGCATTAGCTTGGCGTCTTTATGGAAGTATCTTTTTTCTAGAACTGAAGGCACGCTATCTTTCAATGCTTGTGCTTGCACTTGTACGGAGGAGAATACTAATGTGGTATATAAGATAGCTTTCTTAATCATTTCCATAATCTAATGGTAATGAAACGTAAAAAGTAGTGCCTTTATTGAGTTCAGACTGAAACCAAATTTTTCCACCCGCATTATCAATTATATTTTTTACGATGGCCAGACCCATTCCCATACCAGAATTTTTGGTAGTAAAGTTAGGTTGGAATATTTTCGATTGCTTTTCTTCCTCTATTCCCGCGCCATTATCTTGTATCATAACCAAGAAATGTCCTTTGTCATTTAATAAATCAACATTGATTTGTCCGTTCCGTTGAGAAGGAATAGATTGAATAGCATTTTTAATCAGGTTATTGAAAGTCCGAATCATTTGGTCCTTATCGGCCATCACCATAGATTTTAATCCTGGCAAGTAACCCAAATGGATTTCAATATCGTTTGTGTTCTTATATAGATCCACTACGTTGCTTACAATTTCTTTCAAGTCAACTAACTCTTTGCTCGTTTGTGGCATTTGAGCGAAGCTCGAGAACTCAGATGCAATTAATGACAGCGATTCTATTTGCTGAATAAAGGTATTATTGAAACGTTCGAACTTCTCGTTAAAATTAGGGTCATTATCATTCCACGAACGCTGTAAATGTTGTAAGCCTAACTTCATAGGCGTAAGTGGGTTTTTAATTTCGTGAGCTACTTGTTTCGCCATTTCTCGCCACGCGTTCTCTCGTTCCGATTTCGCCAATCGATCTGTACTTTCTTCTAATTCTAGAATCATCCGATTGTATTCGTTGATCAACTTTCCAATTTCATCACTCCCTTTCCAAGAAATAGGATCCATCTTCTTCCCAATTTTTGTTTCACGCAATTGCTCTTCAATTAAAGTTAATGGGAAGGTAATGGAGTTGGCAATAAAGAATGCAATGAAGCCAATGGCTACAAATATAAATACGTACACATTGATGAATGTGGTTAAGAACTGCGACACTCTAGCTTCATACTCTAATTTGTTAGCGAAGTATGGAAGGTTCAAGTATCCAACAATCTTATTGTTCGAATTCCGAATAGGAGCATAAGAAGATAAGTATTGTAAGGCACCAATTTTTTCGGTGGTTGTAAATTCCGAACGCTCGAAGCGTCGCATAATCATATACGCCTCGGGGTTCATTTGTTTAGATGTTAAACCTTCTTCGAAAATTTTTGGTTGAGTAGATAATAGTAAATGACCATTTAAATTATAAATGTTAATATCCGATAAGTATAAATCAGATAAACTTTTCAACTCAACCGACATTTTATCGTCGTAAGTATTGTTCCAATAATTGATTAGGTATGCACGCTTCTCTAAAGAAATTAATATGGAGCGAACCTTCTGACTTAATCTCTCATTTTGTTGTTTGGTATACTGGTCTGTAATGTAAATAAATGTAATGTACCCTACAATGATCAATGAAATGATGATGGTTAATACTAAGGAAAGTTGAATACGAGTTTTAAATAAAATTTTAACCCTCCAAGTAATATTTTTAAAATTAATAGTTAATAAATTAAATCGCTTTCCAAATGTTCTTCTCAAATAAAAAATTAACAAGAAGAAAGAAAACAAACCAAAAATATAAGAGAAAAGGGTTAAGATTTTAGTTTTAGATTCTATGGGTTTACTTACTACGATTAATAAATCATTATTTGGCTTATAGGTTAAGTGGTTAAATTCATTTGATTCTAAAAACTCATACCCGTCTGTAGCACTAGCGAATTCAATGTTCTGTAAGCTATATGGGTAAGAACCTTGTTGAGAAATTAATTTGTTGGATTTATATATAGAATAAGAATATGAGTTAAAATCCTTATTCATTTTTAAACTACCTTCTAAAAGCAATTCTGGAAAAATATTTTCATCGCGGAAATACTTAGATTTTAGTTCGATAATTAATTGCCCAATATTTCCTGCTTTAGTATAGAGTGGAATCTTACCATAATAGGTTAGCATTCCGTAGGTGTTAGATTGGTAGTAGAAATACTGATTAAATGTTGGTGTGCTTTTATTATTGATGATATCTTCGAAATACCCTAGTGTTTTATTCTGACTTTCTTTTAATGCTCGTCCCGCACTATCAAATTCATACACTAACAAATCGTATTTAGAAAAGTAACCACCAAAGTATAATTGTTGAATACGCATGTTTAGCGATTCACCATTTATTTTCGACTCTTTAAAATAGTTTAGTATTACTTCATCTTTTTGAATTTTTTTAATCAACCCCTCGAGAAGATATTCTGCAATAGGGTCGTTCGCCGATTCTAGTTTGGATGCGAGTAGCTGTCTGTTCTCTTTTTCTTTTTCAATATTAAAGTGCAATAATCTAGATGAAGCAGCGATAGAAAAAATACTAAGAATGAGTACTACAAGAAGCAGATTAAGATAATTTCGTTTCCTGCTTTTGGCACGCTCTAGAATAACTAAGAATATGGTGTTCGTATAAAAAAGAATACTTATTTCATCAATAATTGATTTGCTAATTACAATAATGATTAAGGTAAAAACAAATACGTTTAATTTTTCGCGTTTACTCAAAAAGAACTGATGGAAAATACCAATGAGCATATCGTTAAATAAATAAAACGAATACATCATTAAGCTTAACGTAAAAAATCCTAAGACACTATACATGTCTAAGCTTAATATATTGGCAAGTTCAAATGAAATGTTGGAGTTGGAAACTAGTCCTTCGAATAAGTAATCAATAGTATCTAAAACAGCAAAGGAAGAAATTATAAAAGCGATAGTTAGTATATAGCTTTTGCGAATATTGTAAACTCTAAAATTTAAATCTTTAATTCTATCAAACAAGAAATAAACTAACCAGTGGATTAAAAGTAAATTGATTATTAAATCTCCTAATGAAGGGAATAAGAAGTTGCTCGCATATTTTTCGGGGGAGAATAGCGGTAGTTGGTATATTGAAGTTGGAACGTTCCAATACATACTAGCCGAACGAAGCAATAATATAACTACAAATACAAACAGAACTGACGCAAGTGTTTCTCCTTTATGCCATAGATATTTTGCAAAGCTATTGATGGTTAGGTAGCAAAAAATAAATATCAGTATCCAGCCTATAATAATTAATGTTGCAGGATTTGCATTGTATTTTTCTTTGTTTATACTAATGCTAAATAAATTTTTCCCTGATGCATCTTGAATGATGTATCCTTTATTTTTCACAAAAGAATTTATTTCGATATAATCTCTAACACCTAAACTAGGGTTGTATCGATTAACTAAATATTCATTCTGATAATTGTACTCCTTATAAATATTAAACAACAAAAATATTTTTGAGTTGCCAATAGTTTTTTGTTTGATGATGTACCAACCATTATCAAGTTTGCGAAAATTATTTCCTTCTTTAATTTTCAGATATTCATAATCAGGAACCACATTGGATTTCGACCAATATCTGATTTTGTCATTTTGATAAATGATGGTACTAAAGGGATTCCCTTTAGTAAGAGCTACAAATTTCTCCCAATTTTTATTGTTGTGAGTAGAGTAATTATCTTTAAGAATAGAATCGAGGGTAATATTATCGCAGAAGCTCTGCATTAACCTGTCGTAATTTTGAATTTCAGCACTTAGTGATTTCCCAGCACGCGCCTCAACAATTTCTGGTTTAGTCCATAAGCCAATAAGCTGAACTAACAGAATAATGAAAATACTGATGAAGAAAAAATTGCGACTATTTTTTAAATATTTCGACACGGTTCTTTGTCTAGAACACTAATTTAACAAAACATTATCGTTTTTCAACTCTACGACTTCCATCGTACAATTCATATTCGAGTAAACGACACTCTAATGTACTGTTGAAGAATTCAATTTTACGTTCTGCTTTTAATCCAACTTTTTTAGCAAGGTTAGGACTAGCCGTAAAAATATATCCGAAATAACCTTTGGCTTCTTTCTTCATATAATCACCCATAGCCTTGTATACTAGCTCTAGTTCATCATAGTTGCCTAAACGTTCACCGTATTCCGGATTGAATATTACGACACCCTTGCCATCTGGACAAGGAGTTTCGCGAAAATCTTCTAAACGGAAAGTCATATGAATATCAACCCCAGCAGTTTTTGCATTTGATTTTGCAGCATGTAAAGCAATAGGATCGAGGTCACTTGCGATAATTTGAAAGTCTAACGATTTCTTAACAGCTAAGCGAGCTTCGTGACGAAGTTTTTCGTAATACTCATCATCATAACCTTTAATATGCATAAACCCGTAATTGCTACGAAGCAAACCTGGTATTCTATTTAAGGCAATCATTGCAGCCTCTATAGCTAATGTACCTGAGCCACACATTGGATTTACGAAATTGGAATTCTTGTCCCATTTAGTAGCCAGTATGGTTGCCGCTGCTAAATTTTCTTGCATTGGTGCTAAACCGGGTTGCTTTCTGTATTGATGTTTAGAAAGTGTTTCGCCACTTGTATCTAAATAAATAGCTACCTCATCTTCTTTCCAATACAAATGCACTACGGTCTTATTTCTATCCGAACCAGAATCTGGTCGCATATCGGTTTTATGTCTAAATCGGTCAACAATCGCATCTTTAAGCTTCACATTGGCAAAAAGGTTATTGTCAATCGTCTCATTTTGTACGTTAGAGGTGATGGAAATATACCCATCGAGGTCTAAAAGATCTTCCCAAGGAAGCTTTAACGCATGATTATATAACTCTTCAGCATTTTTCGCCATGGCATCAGACCACAACCAAAGCACCTGGTTTCCAGTACGAATGTTCATGTTTATTTTGATACAATCGTTCAATGTGCCTTCAATAGCTACACCTGTACTCCATTCTTCGGTAATCGTATATCCTAAGGCATGCACCTCCTCACTAAGGTAGGCAGACATGAATTTTGGGCAAGTAATAACGATTCGGCTCTCTTTGGTAAATAAAATGCTCATGCCACAAAGCTAGGCATTCATACTCAAAAAGCATTTTAATTGTAAAAAATTAGTTTGATATGGTTTTTTTGCTCAGAAATATATTATGTTTAAAATTGCTTAACCCAAAAAATTTATGAGAAAAACGCTTATTTATTCAATGGCAATTTGTGTAAGTATCGCTGGATTTAGTAATCCAACTTATGCAAAAAGGAAAAAGAAAGATACTCCACCGCCAGCAGCCGAAGCACCTAAAAAGGATGCTAAAAAAACCATTAAGGAAATTATTAAACCAACCAAATCTAAAGACGGTTTATTTACTCTTTACCAAGATACCACCAATGGTTCGGTATACATGAAAATCAAAAAAGATCAACTCAATAAAGAGTTTGTTTATTTTAACTATTCAGAAAACGGTGCAGTAAGTGCTGGGTTTTTTAAGGGATCATTTAGAGATAATGAAGTATTTAGTATCAGAAAATATTATGATAAAATTGAATTTGTAAAAGAAAATACGAATTATTATTTCGATGCTGCTAACGCGATTTCGAAATCATCTGATGCCAACATCAACAAACCAATTTTAGCTAGTTTAAAAATTGCTGCAGAAGAAGGTGACAATTATTTGATTAAAGCAGATGATTTATTTTTGGTAGAAAACCTATCTCAAATAAAACCATCACCAAATCCTAATGCTCGTCCGGGTGCATCATTTAGCTTAGGTCAATTAAGCAAAGAGAAAACTAAATTCGCGAGCTTAAGAAATTATCCTAAAAATACCGACATTATTGTAGAGTATGTTTACGATAACCCAAGTCCATCAAATGGAGGCGGGCCGGATGTTACAGACGCTCGTTCGGTAACAGTGAAAATTCAACACAGTATTATTGAAGTTCCTCAAAATAATTTCAAGCCAAGATTTGATGACCCACGCGTAGGTTATTTTATGCAACAAATTGAGGACATGACTTCTCAATCGGCTACACCTTACCATGATGTTATTAACCGTTGGAACTTAGAAAAGAAAGATCCTGCAGCAGCATTATCTGAACCAGTAGAACCAATTACTTGGTGGATTGAAAATACTACTCCAGTTGAATTTAGAGAAACTATTAAAGCAGCGGTGTTAACTTGGAACATTGCTTTTGAAAAAGCAGGATTTAAAAATGCAATTCGTTGCGAAGTGCAATCGGATACAGCATCTTGGGATGCTGGCGATATTCGTTATAATGTTTTACGTTGGACATCTTCTCCATTCCCACCATTCGGAGGTTATGGACCAAGTTTTGTAAATCCACGTACTGGACAAATTTTAGGAGCCGACATTATGTTGGAGTATGTGTTCTTCACAAACAGATTAAAACAAGAAAAATTATTTGATGCAGCGGGCTTGAATTTAATTGATGAGTTCCCAGAATTACATGCAAACAATCAAACTTGTGATATTGGAAGTTACTTCACACAAGCTACACAATTTGGTAATGTTGCATTATCGGCCTATACATCTAGCGATTTAGAGAAGAGCGATTACATCAAACAGTCATTATACTATTTAGTATTACATGAAGTTGGTCATACCTTCGGATTGAACCATAACATGAAAGCTAGTCAACTGCACGACCCAATTGCAATCAACAATAAAGAGATAACGGCTAAAG
>B570J29032_109958751_pt1 | contig 14806 bp, 10 predicted proteins | sample LakMenEpi16Nov12_FD_29032 | JGI IMG/M metagenome (IMG submission 29032)
ACTGATAATGGTGACTTAGAGATTTGGAGAACACGTAGAGTAATGGAAGACGGTTTCTCTGAAGACGACGCCTTAGAAGTAGAAATTGCAGAAGCAAAAACCATCGACCCTGATTTAGAAGTTGGTGATGATGCAATTGAGCAAGTAACCTTAGAAAGTTTCGGAAGAAGAGCAATCTTAGCTGCTCGTCAAACCCTAGTATCAAAAATTATTGAACTAGAGAAAGACGAAGTTTACAAGAAATACAAAGATAGAATTGGCGAGATCGTATCTGGCGAAGTTTATCAAGTGTGGAAGAAAGAAATGTTGGTAATGGACGATGATGGTAATGAATTAATTTTACCAAAAACCGAACAAATCCCTGCTGACTTCTTCAAAAAAGGTGATAATGTGAAAGCAGTTGTTTTACGTGTAGACATGCAAAACAACAATCCACGTATTATTATTTCTAGAACCGCACCAAGTTTCTTAGAGCGTTTATTCGAACAAGAAGTTCCAGAAGTATTTGACGGATTAATCACCATCAAAAATATAGTTCGCGAACCAGGAGAGCGTGCAAAAGTAGCTGTTGAATCTTACGATGATCGTATTGATCCAGTAGGTGCTTGTGTGGGTATGAAAGGTTCACGTATTCATGGTATCGTTAGAGAATTGAAAAACGAGAACATCGACGTTATTAATTACACAAACAACTTATCATTATACATTCAAAGAGCTTTATCGCCTGCGAAAATCACATCGATTAAATTAGATGATGAAACGAAACGTGCTTCAGTTTATTTAAAATCTGATCAAGTTTCTTTAGCAATTGGTAAAGGTGGATACAACATTAAGTTAGCTGGTAAATTAACAGGTTACGAAATTGATGTATATCGTGAAAACGAAGAAAATGAGGAGGACGTAGACTTAGACGAGTTTACAGATGAGATTGAAGATTGGATTCTAGATGAGTTGAAAGCTGTTGGTTGTGATACTGCGAAGAGTGTATTAAACCTATCAGTAGAAGACTTAGTAAAACGTACCGATCTTGAAGAAGAGACGATTAGAGATGTAATAAACATCTTGAAATCTGAATTCGAATAAGAAATATAATAACGCATTAAATTGCATAACTATTAATAGATGTCAGACGACAAAAAAATTAATTTATTAAAAGCCGCGAAGGAATTCAACGTTAGTATTGGGACCATTGTAGAGCATCTTGGAAAACAAGGTGTAAACATCGACAATAAACCTGCTACTAAATTGAGCGACGAGCAATACGGAATCTTAATGAAAGATTTCCAATCGGACAAAACGATTCGCGAAGAAGCGAAGAGCATTGCCATTGGAAAACTTCGTAGAGAAGATGTTGTTCCGACAGATGCTGAACCTGCTCCGAAGAGCAAGGCAGAATCGGAAGTTGTAGAAGAGATTCTTATTAAGAACCTATCTGTAACTCCAGAAATTGTTGAAGCTAAACCTATCGTTAAGGCTCCTGAAAAGGAAAAAGTAGTAGAGAAAGAAGAAAGTTCTTCTCCAAGTTTTAAAATTCTTAGGAAGATTGATTTATCTACTGTTTCAGGCAAAGGCAAATCGGATAAGAAAGCAAAAGAAGAAAAGGCGAAAGAAGAAGTTGTTGAAGCGAAAGTTGAAGCGCCTAAAGTTGTTGAAGAAACTCCGGTTGAAAAACCTGCAAAGAAAGTTGCTCCAGTTGAGGAACCTGCTGTGAAGAAAAAAACTGAGAAAGCTCCTGAAAAAGCAGTAGAGAAAGTAGTAGAGAAAGTCGCAGAAAAAGCAGCAGAAAAGGTTGTTGAAAAAACTAAACCTGCAGGTGCTGAAGATGCTGTTCGTCCGGAAGATGTAATTCGTGCTAGAGCTACAAAACTTACTGGTCCGAACATTATTGGATCAATCGACTTATCGCAATTTGCTGCGAAGAAAAAAGCAACTCCGGTGGCTAGTTCTTCTGGAAATGCTGCAGATCAGAAAAAGAAAAGAAAGCGTAAAGAAAATAAACCAGTTAGTCCGAATACTCCTGGAGGCCAACATCCGCAAGGACAAGGTCAAGGTCAGGGACAAGGTCAGGGACAGGGACAAGGTGGAAATAGAAACTTCCATGATCGTAAAAAACCTGGAGGAGGATACCAAGGCAATCGCCCTAATACTCCGAAGGAAGAACCTACTGAGAAAGAAATCCAAGATCAAATTAAAGCAACACTTGCTCGTTTAAGTGGGGCTGGTAAGTCTGGTAAATTTGCACAACGTGCTAAACTAAGAAGAGCTAAACGTGATGACGTTGCAGCAAACGCTGAAGAAGCAGCAAAAGAATTAGAATTACAATCTAAAATATTAAAAGTAACTGAGTTCGTAACAGCGAATGAATTAGCAAAAATGATGGATGTACAAGTAACGAAAGTAATTTCTACTTGTATGAGTTTAGGAATGTTCGTTTCTATTAACCAACGTTTAGATGCTGAAACATTAACAATTGTTGCTGATGAGTTTGGTTATGAAATTCAATTTGTTTCTACCGAAGAACAGGAAGTTGAACTTGAAGAAGTTGATCGTCCAGAAGATTTAGTTCCTCGTGCTCCTATCGTAACTGTTATGGGTCACGTCGATCACGGTAAAACATCATTACTTGACTTTGTGCGTAACGCAAACGTAATTTCTGGTGAAGCCGGTGGTATCACTCAGCATATTGGTGCTTACGAAGTGCAATTAGAATCAGGTAAAAAAATCACATTCTTAGATACTCCAGGTCACGAAGCCTTTACGGCCATGCGTGCTCGTGGTGCTAAGGTAACGGATATTGTAATTATTGTAATTGCAGCAGACGATAGTGTGATGCCTCAAACAAAAGAAGCTATTAACCATGCACAAGCAGCAGGAGTACCTATCATTTTTGCCTTAAACAAAATGGATAAACCTGATGCAAATCCAGATAGAATTCGTGAGCAATTATCTGCAATGAATATTCTTGTGGAAGAGTGGGGTGGTAAATATCAATGTCAAGAAATTTCTGCGAAGAAAGGTTTGAACGTTGATGTTCTTTTAGAGAAAGTATTGTTAGAAGCAGAATTATTAGAGCTTAAAGCAAATCCAAATAAACATGCAATTGGTTCAGTAATTGAATCGGCATTAGATAAAGGTCGTGGTATCATTACTACTGTATTAGTATTAGCAGGAGAGTTAAGAGTTGGAGATCCAATTTTAGCAGGTTGCTACAGTGGTCGTGTAAAAGCGATGTATAATGAGCGTGGACAAAAGATAGAACTTGCAGGACCAGCAACTCCAGTACAAGTGTTGGGTATGAATGGTGCACCACAAGCTGGTGATAAGTTCAACTCAATGGAGAGTGAAGTGGAAGCAAGAGAGATTGCAAACAAGCGTTTACAATTACAAAGAGAGCAAGGTATTCGTACTCAGAAACACATTACTCTTGATGAGATTGGACGTCGTTTAGCAATTGGAAACTTTAAAGAGTTAAACATCATTGTTAAAGGTGACGTGGATGGTTCTATTGAAGCATTAGCAGACTCATTATTGAAATTATCTACTCCAGAAATACAAGTTAACATTATTCATAAGTCGGTTGGTCAGATCTCAGAATCAGACGTATTATTAGCATCAGCATCTGATGCGATTATCGTAGGTTTCCAAGTTCGTCCATCATTAAATGCTCGTAAGTTAGCAGAGCAAGAACAAATTGACATACGTATGTATTCAATTATCTACGATGCTATTAACGAAGTAAAATCGGCAATGGAAGGTATGTTGGCTCCACAATTCGAAGAGAAGATTACTGCAAACGTACAAATCCGCGAAACATTCAAAATCACTAAAGTGGGAACAATCGCAGGTTGTATGGTTATTGATGGTAAGATTAACAGAAATAGTAAAGTGCGTATCATTCGTGATGGTGTGGTAGTCCATACTGGCGAATTAGCTTCATTAAAACGTTTCAAAGACGATGTGAAAGAAGTAGCTACTAACTATGAGTGTGGTTTGAACATTCAAAACTTCAATAACATTGAAGTAGGCGATATTATCGAAGCTTACGAAAATGTAGAAGTGAAGCGTAAACTGTAATTTCAAAAATATTGTATTTATTAAATCCCGTTGAATTTCATCGGGATTTTTTGTTTACTAATACCTAATTCTTACATTTAACTATGCGACAATATTTCACACATAGAAATTTTTACCTATTTGGATTAATTTTGGTGGCTATTGGCTTATCCCTCTCACCAGCCCTAATGAGCATTGGACAAGCGGTATTGGTACTCAATTGGATTATTGAAGCTGAGTTTGCAGTTAAATGGGATAGCATTAAAAAAAACTATTATTTACAAGCCTTCCTCGGGATATTCACTATTCACATTCTAGGATTGTTCTACACAAGTAATTTCGGATATGCTATAAATGATTTAAAAATAAAGCTTCCTCTGTTAATTTTTCCAATAATAATTGCAAGTACTAAACAACTAACATGGGTAGAACTAAGATTTATTTTATATTGTTTAATTGTTTCGGTATTTGCATCATCAATATATAGTTTAATTATTTATAGCTCTACAGATATTGGCAATGTTGACACACTCAGAAACATATCTCCAATAATTTCACACATTCGCTTATCACTTATTATATGTATGAGTTTATTTGCTATTATACATTTAATTCTAAAATCGGGGAAGAAAATAAGTTCGGCATTAAATATTGTATTGATTTTAATAGCAACATGGTTCTTTATATTTATTGGAATTTTAGGAGCAAGAGCTGGCTACTTAGCGCTTTTAAGTTGCAGTGTAGTAATATTTATATATCAAATTGTTGCCACTAAAAAATGGAATATTGTTATTATTTTAATATCTGCTACTATTATATTGCCGATATTAATGTACAAATATGTGCCATCGGTAAGTCAAAGAATTAGTGAAGTAAGAAATGAAATAAATCAATATAAAGATGGTGGAAATCCATCAGGACATTCCATTACACAGCGTTTTGAATATTGGAAAATAGCAAAACATATTTTTGTTAGCAATCCGATAATTGGCGTAGGCACTGGTGATATCAATGATGAGTATAAATTATATTATGAAATACACGATACACCAATAAAAAAAGAATTTCAGTTTAGAGCACACAATCAATACTTCACTATTCTAAGCACCTTTGGCATTTTGGGCTTTGCAATTTTTATCTTTGCATTTATACTGCCTTATTTCAAAGGAATACAAAAATATTCATTACTACCAACAGTATTTATTATTATTACCATGTTATCGATGCTAACTGAAGATACGCTCGAAACTCAAGCAGGAGCAACATTTGTAAGTTTTTTCTTTAGTATATTATTGCTCTCGGCTTTTAAGCGGAAATAATATTTTTATAAACATTAAGTGTCTGTTCAGCCATAATTCTTTTGTCGAATTTTTTTACCTTTTCCATAGCATTTTCTACTATCCTATTTTTAAATTCTGTATCGTTACATGCTTTAATAATATTTACTGCTAGGGCTTTTGCATCGCCAACATCACTTAATAAACCTGTTACATTGTGTTCCACTATTTCGGGAATTCCGCCAGCATTGGTGCACACAACTGGGACTTTACAAGCAAATGCATCAAGTATAGAGCTTCCAAGTCCTTCGGTTTTTGAACTTAGAACAAACACATCTAGCTCCGCTAATATTTCATTTATATCCGTACGGAATCCAGTGAATGTAATTTTATCTTGCAAATTATTGGAAATTACTAACTCTTCAATATCTTTTTTTAAAGGGCCATCACCAATAATAAAATAATGTGCATTGAGGCTAGTTCCTATTTGTTTAATTGCTTCAATGAATGTTGGATAATCTTTATGTTCAGCAAGAGCAGCTGTACTCGCAATAATTTTCACATCCTTATTAATAGCAAACTCTTCTCTCAACTTACTGCTTTTTTTTATAAATTTTGATATATCAATACCATCATATATTGTAACACATTTACTTTTGTCATCAATATCCTTCTGCAATATAGTACGAATAGCATTAGACACACAAATAATTTTTTTAATAGCCGAACAATTATATTTAATTCTTGATAAGAAATTTTTAGAGATTGGAAAATCTACTTTTCGAGATAATACTAGATTTGTTTTATTTCCTAAGAAGTACGACCAAATTGAAATAGCATGTGCATGAGACGAGTGTAAATGAATAATATCGGCATTAAAACGAATAGTAATTTTTTTTAATTTTAAACTTGAGAACAAATCGAACTGATTGCTAAATGTTAAGCTTTTGTAAGGGATTCCATTGATTCTACAATACGTTTCAAAAGCAGAACCCGTTTTACAAACTACTAACTGTTCTACATTTAATTTCTGTAGTTCATCTATTAAGTAAGCAATTTGCTGCTCACCACCTCTCCATGTTTTTTCGGCACTAAGATGAATGACTCTCATATTCTATCCAGTGTTTTTTTAATTTTTCGTACTTTAAATATGCAGCATAAGCAGAATTTTTACAAACTGTAAAACCTGTAAAACCGTCTAAGAAACCTAATTTTATTATATAATCAGTGAAAAAACGTATAAATGGTTTTATATATAAATAATAAAAATTTGATCTAATCCCTTTATCGAATAATTCTTTAGAAGAGATGTTGGTAAACTTTTCTATTTGTAAAAGATGATCTTGTTCACAATGGAAAGAATAATGCAACAAATCTGCATTTAAGTTTTTAATATTGGAAGAATCTATTTCAATGGTTTCATGCAACCTCGGACCAGTCCAACGAGCTTGATCTTTTTTAAATATTCTTATCTTTCTATCTGGATACCAACCACAATGATGCACCCAAGTGCCGGCATAATTGGTTAGCCTATTTAATGCATATGCATCAGCAGAAAAATTATTTTTTATAGCTAATATTTCCTCCTTTAGATTTTCAGATATCACTTCATCAGCATCTAATGAAATAATATGTTCAAATTTACATAATGAATTTGCAAAATTCTTTTGTTTGGCGTAGCCTAAAAATTCTTGCTGAAATATTTGTGCGTTATATTTTTTAGCAATCAATACCGTATTATCTGTAGAAAAAGAATCTACAATTATAATCTCATCTGCAATACCTTCTAATGAGGCTAAGCATCTACCGATGTTTCTTTCCTCATTGAAAACGATGATGACTGCAGAAAGTTTTATCATTACTATTTTAACAATTTATAATTTTTGTATTCGCCAATTCTGTACCCTGTGTATTTTTCAATAAAAAATGTAAGTAAATATTTCCCTTTCAAATTCATTTTTGTTGGATCGAAGGAGAATTTCCAATTCATTTGTGCTATTCTCCTTTTCATAACTTCTGGATGTGTCTCCTTGAAATTATCGAGTGCATCTATTTGTGTATAATCAAATTCATTTGCTTCTGGGATATTAGTTTTCATCCAATCATCATCATGCCATAGCTTATTAAATGTTTTAGCCTTTTCTTGTTGTTTATTCGGATGTTTAACCCAGCCGTAATGATAGATATATGCATTAACTGCTTTTACATTTAATTTGCAATCATTTAATCTAAATCCTTGAGCATCTCGGTAAGATTTTATTTTCTTATTATTTCTGATGATTCTAATTTCATTTCTGTACCATCTTTTAGAAACACCTACGTAATCATAAGATCCATAAAAATGCAAATAATTAAAAAGTAATCCTTCAACTTTTACATCTTTCAAATTATCTTCCATTGCTTTTTTGATAACAGGAAGATATTTTTCGTGTACACATTCATCTCCTTGGATATAGAAACACCAGTCAGAGTCTGCAGAAATGGCTTGAAACGCTTTATCGGTTTCAACGGCAAGTACTCTACCACCTTCACGTAAGGAATCATCCCAAGTGGTATGTATAATCTTTATCTTATCAGAACCAATGGAATGAATGAGGGCTTCTGTTTCGTCATCAGAATTACCAATAGCTACAATAAACTCATCACATATAGGCAAAATAGAAGTAATGGCTTCCACGATTGGGTAATCGTATTTAATTGCATTGCGAATAAAGCTAAAGCCACTTACTTTCATAGACTAGTTTAGATATGCTAAAATACTATTTCATACGGAATAGAGGCAATTTTTATGTGATGAAAAAATTTAACTATGGATGAACGATGAATTTTTATTTACTTTGGGGAAAATAAACCATGAATTGGAATTCACTACGTGCGGAGATTAAGTTGGGTGACATTAAATCACTGGCTAGAGCTATTACTGGCGTAGAGAACGATTTAGAAGGGTACTTTGAATTCCTAAAAACCTTAGACATTAACAGAAACATCCCCATTATTGGGATTACTGGTCCACCAGGAGCAGGTAAGAGTACCTTGGTAAATGGCTTGCTGAAGCAATTCAGTTCAGAAGGAAAACGAATCGGTGTCATTGCAATCGACCCTACATCACCATTTCATTTCGGTTCCTTATTAGGAGACCGTATTCGAATGGTAGAGCACTTTGTAAACCCCAATGTATTTATTCGTTCACTGGCAACAAGAGGATCATTAGGCGGATTATCGGCTAAAACGATTGAGATTACCGATGTAATGCGTGCATTCCCTTTTGATATTTTAATTGTAGAAACCGTTGGTGTTGGGCAATCGGAAGTAGAGATTGTAGGATTAGCAGATACTACTATTTTGGTTTTAGTTCCAGAAGCAGGTGATGAAATACAAGGCATTAAATCTGGTGTAATGGAAATAGCAGATATTTTTGTGGTTAATAAAGCCGACAGAGATGGCGCAGAAATATTCGTGAGCAACATTAAAAAAATGCTACATGAGCGAACAGAATCTGAAGGCATGGCACAAGTAGTAAAAACTATTGCATCACAACATCAAGGCATTGAAGAATTAATAACGGCCATACGCACAACGAATACTACAAAGGCATCTCACAAAAAAGATTTATTAATTGCCGAAAAAGCTTATCGATTAATTCAAACCGAAAAGATGAAGAACATCAATAAGAAAGAATTAATTGAGGCGATTAGTAAAGAGAATACGAAAGCTGAATTTAACTTGTATCAGTTTATTGAGAAGTATTTTTAATTACTTCATCATCCCCTTATTAAATTCTTCAGACTTTCCTTTGGCAATACTTAGAGTATTCCATTCATTGCCTTTCCAATGTTTTGCAAGAAAAACGATTTGTCCAACGTGATAAGCGTAATGTGCAATTTGTCTGTTGATGGCTTTCAATGCCGATTGTCTTTCATCGCGAATAAAAACTGTTTGTGAAAGATCTTCCATTTTCATGTTATATAATAAGTCGAACAATAGTGTCCAAGCGCTTTCCCAAGCAGCAAGCAATTGCTCCTTGCTCATATTTTTTTCTAGGAATTCTTCATCACGATTACGATTTGGTTTTTCGCCATCGGAAGTAAAGAAATCGGTAAAACGCGAACGTGCATTACCAATCATGTGCTGCATAATAATTGCAATTGAATTATCATCATCAGCAAGTGCGCGGTGTAATTCTTCTTCGGATAATTGTGCGATTGCTTTATCAGCAAGGCCTTTGTAAGTATTGAAATTATTAATGGCGATGTTTAAGTAATCGTTCATAGTGATTTTTATTTAATGAAAATCCTCCTGCAATAAATATAGATTCGGATTTTCAATATATTTAAGAGCGAGTTGAGTATTACAAATATAGCGAGATAAAGGTTTAATATCTAAATATTCATTAAAAGAACTAAAACTCCAATCCTGTGGGGAAATACAGAGCTTTGCCTCTACTGGGTTTTGATGTATATAGTTAAAAACCACATTTAAGTATCGACCCTTATCATAAACATTAATTTTTTTCCGTTTTGTATTTTGTTGAAACAAGGAACCTAATCTGTTTTCTTGATTATTTATGCCACGTGTGTAACTGGATAATACCACACGAAGTGCTTCTGATAAATTTTCAGAGTTCTCATTAGTAGAAACTAACAAATGAAAATGATTTGGCATTAGACAATATGCTAAGAGATCACAAGTTGGTGTAATGTGTGTCTCTATTTTATCAAGAAAATAATGGTAATTATCTTCATTGAAAAAAATATTTTGTTTGTTGTTACCACGATTATATATGTGGTAGAAAGAGTTATCACTGAATCCCATACACGTTTAATTTTAGTGCAAGGTAAGGAGGTGGGGCATTAAAAAAAACTGCATAAATGCAGGTTTTTTTATCATCCTGCATTTATGCAGGTAATTGGTGGCATGACTTAAGTGGTGCCACCAATCTAGAATCCCTTTATTTTAATCTTTCTTTAATATCCAAACGATGCAATCTCGCAGTATCCTGCGCGATATCATAACCTGCATCCATATGTCTAATAACTCCCATTGCTGGGTCATTATGCAACACTCTTTTAATTCGCACTTCGGCATCTTTAGTACCATCAGCAACGATAACCATACCTGCGTGAATAGAATAGCCAATACCTACACCACCACCGTGATGTAATGATACCCAACTTGCTCCACCAGCAGTGTTAATCAATGCATTTAAAACTGGCCAATCCGCAATTGCATCGGAGCCATCTAACATAGCTTCTGTTTCTCTATTAGGTGATGCTACAGAACCTGTATCTAAGTGATCACGACCAATTACAATTGGTGCTTTAACTTTTCCTTCGGCAACAAGTTTGTTAAATGCCAATCCTGCTTTCTCTCGTTCTCCTTGACCTAACCAGCAAATACGTGCAGGTAATCCTTGGAATGCGATACGTTCTTGTGCCATTTTTATCCAACGAGCTAGCTCTTTATTTTCAGGGAACAGTTCTAAAATTAATTTGTCTGTTTCGTAAATATCTTGTGGGTCGCCAGATAATGCTGCCCAACGGAACGGACCTTTACCTTCGCAGAATAACGGGCGAATATAGGCAGGTACAAAACCTGGGAAATCGAATGCATTTTCTACTCCAACTTCTTTTGCTCTTCCACGTAAGTTGTTACCATAATCAAATGTTACAGCACCTCGTTTTTGCATTTCTAACATTAAGCGAACGTGATGGGCCATCGTTTGATACGATAGTTTCATGTATTCGTCTGGATTAGATTCTCTCAATACTTTTGCCTCTTCTACATTTAAGCCTTGAGGGAAGTAACCGACTAATGGATCGTGTGCTGAAGTTTGATCAGTTAATACTTCTGGAGTGATGTTACGTTCAATCATTCGCTCTAACAAATCAACAGCGTTACATACTACACCGATTGATAAATTCTCACCCTTTTCTTTAGCTTCTACCGCTCTATCGATAGCTTCATCAATATCATGAATCATAACATCAATGTAACGAGTGTCGATACGTTTTTGAATTCTCCATTCTTCTACTTCTGCAGCTAAACAAACACCGTCGTTCATGGTAATGGCTAAAGGTTGTGCGCCACCCATTCCACCTAAACCAGCTGTTACAGATATGGTATTTTTAAGAGTGCCACCAAAATGTTTGCGTGCAACTGCAGCAAATGTTTCAAAAGTACCTTGTACAATTCCTTGCGACCCAATGTATATCCATGAACCAGCAGTCATCTGCCCATACATGATTAAGCCTTTATCTTCAAGTTCATTGAAATAATCGAAAGTAGCCCATTTCGGTACTAGTTGTGAGTTCGAAATTATTACTCTTGGAGCATCTTTATGTGTTGGAAGTATACCAACCGGTTTTCCTGATTGTATTAATAAGGTTTCGTCTTCTTCTAAATCTTTAAGAGCTTTTACAATTAATTCAAAAGCTTCTGGATTTCTTGCCGCTTTACCTCTTCCACCGTAAACGATTAATTCTTCAGGACGTTCAGCTACATCAGGATCCAGGTTATTTAATAACATGCGTAATGCTGCTTCCTGAACCCAACCTTTACATGTTAATGTAGTTCCTGTAGGTGTTTTTGTTTTCGATAAGTCGATTGTGCCAAATTTTGCGCTCATAGTATAGTTTATTCGATTTGAGTGGGACAAAAGTACTAAGCAATTCTCAATTCTTCGTAATTTCTTATTAACTTTGAATGTGAAACAATCGAAGTTTAACTATGGTTTTAGCGTATTGCTGCTTATTTGCATCAGTATGTCGAGCTTACCTTTAAGTTTGCTTCATCACCACGACCATAAAAACGATTGCGACGTAAGTTCGAATATCCCTTCAAAGTTTAAAAAAGAGAAAGATTCATACCCAAAACACTTCCATTCTCACGAGAAAGAGTGTTTTTTATGCTTCCAATCTAAAATATCAAGCTCTAAAGAAGTTTCAGTTTTTACTAAAACCATCTTATCGGCTTCAAATGTAGTTTTCATCTCTAAAAACTACATACCACAATCTTTAATACTCATCGAATTAAAAGGCAGAGGTCCTCCTGCACGATTGAATACTCTTAGTTAATTCAATAAGTTTCATTTTTAATTTATTTTCTGATGAGAAGAATATTCTTCCTTCTGCTATTATTTATTTTTAGTGCATCATTTCTATTTGCGCAAGCGGATTGCCATTATACTTTAAAAATTAAAGTTGTAGATGAGCAACATAAAACCGTATTGCCTGGGGCAGTTGTGCGTATTACAAATAACAATAAGGTTAACGAAACCGATGTAAATGGTATTGCAACTTTCGAATCATTATGTAGTGATTCTTATGAGGTAATCATTTCATTTTTATCCTATCATACGATTAGTCAGAAAATAGAATTACAATCTAATAAGACCTTCACTTTTGAGCTTTCACCTAGTGTGAAAAATATTGCCAACGTTACTATTCTATCAGAACGAACAAGCGTTCAAAGTACGATGAGTAAGATTGAGTTAAAAGGTATTGACCTCGAAAAAACTCGTGGACTCTCCTTAGCTGATGCATTAAAAGAAATTCCAGGTGTAACAACTCTTCAAACTGGACCAACGATTAGTAAGCCTATTATTCAAGGCATGCACAGCAATCGTATCTTGATTATCAATAATGGTATTCGTCAAGAAGGTCAGCAATGGGGGGCAGAACACGCTCCAGAAATTGATGCTTTTATTGCTAATAAGTTAACAGTGATTAAGGGTGCTGGAAGTATTAAATATGGATCGGATGCTATCGGTGGAGTAATTCTAGTAGAACCGAATCCATTAACAGACAGTTCTGGAATTCACGGAGAATTAAATTTAGTGGGAATAAGTAATGGCAAACAAGGTGTGGGTTCTGGAATTTTAGAAGGTAAATTAAAAAAGATTCCAATTAGCTGGAGAGTACAAGGAACCTTCAAAAAGGCAGGAAACATTAAGACTCCAGATTATTACTTGGCGAATAGTGGTTTCGAAGAGAAGAACTTTTCTTGGGCTACTCAATATGCTTCAAAGAAATTTAAAACCGAATTGTTTTACTCTCAATTCAATACTGACATTGGTGTATTTAAAGGAGCACATATTGGTAATCTAACTGATTTAGAAAAAGCATTCAATGCTTCAACTCCATTTTATACTTCTGGATTTGAATATAAAATTGATCGTCCGAAACAGCATGTAGAACATGAGTTGTTTAAATCAAAATCAGATTATGTATTCAATGAAAAATCTAAAGTAAGTTTAGTGCTTGCTCGTCAGTATAATTTAAGAGATGAATTCGATAAAGATTTACCATTGAATGATTCATTAGCTGCTTTAAACAAACCTGAGTTGCATTATGAAATCACTACCTATACTACTGACGCAAGTTATCAGCACTCCTTTACTGATAAACTAACTAGCAGTATTGGTTTCAATTCCATTCAGCAGGTGAATACTTATGAAGGCCGTGCATTTATTCCAAATTTTATTAATAATAACTATGCACTGTATTCTATTCATCAGTATAAATTAGAAAAAATTATGTTCGATTTTGGTATTCGATATGATTATGAATACCTAAAAATTTATCAGTGGAAATCGAGTTCTGTATTGTATTCTCCGGAGCGTACGTTCACAAATTTAAGTTTTAATACGGGCTTTGATTGGAACATTAATAAAAAGTTATCATATCATCTAAATGTTGGTACTGCATTCAGAGCTCCAAGTGTAAATGAATTATATGGTAGTGGATTGCATCATGGTGAAGGAAAATTCATTTACTCGAACGAAAATATGAAACCTGAAAAAGCAAAAGCCATTATAACTGGGATTGAATTACAAAACTTTAAACGCATTTCAGGTCACTTGGATTTTTACTACAAGCAAATGGATGGTTATATATTCTTGAAACCTACATTCCCTGCTACACTAAGCATCCGTGGGGCTTTCCCGAGTTTTCAATATGAACAAAGAGATGCCTATTTTACCGGAATGGATGCTTGGTTACATTTTGAAATTACCGAACATTTAAAATCTACACACAAAATAAATGTTGTTCGTGCGTACAATACGAATGATAAAAGTTATTTGCCATACATTCCATCCGACCGTTTTGAAAACGGGTTGAAGTATGAATTTAAAGAAACAAAACACTTTAAAGAAAGCAGTGTAGATTTGCATGTATTGTATGTGGCAAAACAAACGCGTGTAGAAGCTAATTCAGATTATAAAGAAGCGCCAAATGCATACTTCCTGCTCAATGCTGATGCAGGTACTAGCATTCATATTGGTAAGCAACATTATGAATTTGGAATGAGCATCAATAATATTTTAAACACAACCTACCGTGAGTACATGAATGCATTTCGATATTTTACCGATGAGCCAGGAAGGTCGGTAGTGTTGAGGTTTAAGTACCACTTTTGATAGACATAAGAATTGAGATATTAGACATGAGAAAAAAGCTTTAGAATAAAGACACTCG
>B570J29032_109958750_pt1 | contig 14802 bp, 12 predicted proteins | sample LakMenEpi16Nov12_FD_29032 | JGI IMG/M metagenome (IMG submission 29032)
TCGGATCAAATGCAGCGTATCCACGCTGATTAAACGCCCGTCCAAGAACAGGGTTTGAACTGCGCATATCTTTTCTCTCCTTTTGTAGGGCCACGGAGAATTTCCGTGGTTGTGAAGCACCATAATCGTACGCAAAAGAATTGTCTGAGGCGAAATATAGGCGCGCTCACATGCTTAAAAGCACCTTAGAAATGGCGCCTCGAGGGGGTCAAACCCATGCATGGAGGATTGAAAGACTCCTCCAGAGACTCTGGTGAGGACTACTTCTTCACCTTGTAACCAGCAGGACACTTAGGTTTGACCGCAGTTACTTTTTTCGTGAGCTTGCCTTTGGTGCAGACGATGGTCGTTTTCTTGATTGCGGCGGCTTTAGCGGCGGCATCTTTAGCTTTGAGGTCGGCAGCGGCTTTAGCGGCGGCATCTTTAGCTTTGAGGTCGGCAGCGGCTTTAGCTTTGAGTAATGATTGCGCCTCATCAAAACTATTTATGGATACTTTCTCGGGTTCGCCGTAGTAGTCGAATCCTCCCTTTATGAAAATATGCCACCTAACATAACTACCAATAGGAACTTGCGCTGTAACAAAAGCTCTACCAACTTCTGTTTCGCTGGGTGTCGAAAAGAGTACTTTTGAGGCGGGGATCAATTCACTCCAGGTTTCACCCGTTTTTATTTCTAAGATCATGCTTGCAGATTTGTGATGGCAGCAAGTGCTTTGAAAATCTCTTTGAACCAATTGTCCAATAACTGAATTTTCTGTATCTGCAACTATTTTCTCTTGCGCTTTACCTAGTTCAATTGCGTTGAAGGCAACGATTGGTGAGTACGCAATTTTATTCTCTTGTGCATATCTCTCCCATTCTTGCTTTGCCAATTCAAGATATGGAGCAACTAAAGTATGTAAATCAATGTTTCCGGCTTGCTCATTGCCACGACAACCACCGGCTCCAACTGTGTCACTTACTAGTTTTGTCACACCATTGATTTCAGAGTATGAGGGACCCCCCGAATCGCCACCACATAATGCTCCGCCGACTTCTTCAAGTGAAATCATTTTCTCATAGTCCACTATTGAATTACCATTACGCTTAGAAGCATTTAAGGTGATTTTATATGGCTTGCCATCTTGTCGATCTTTACCTTGTAGACCATATCCATAACTGGTAACAGGCGAGTTATTTGCTTTCAATTGTCTAACTTCAAATTGGGTGGCTACTTCGATTTGATAATTTGGAAGAAGAGGTTTTTCTAGAAACAAAAAGGCTATGTCATCAATTTGCGTGCGAGTATCGCCCTGATCTGGTTTCCATATATTGTTGTACCCACTTGGCACCACTATTTTCATAACCTTGACACGAGTGTTTATGTCATCCGATGATGAATCTACTCCTGGCAGCGAGACTGTAAATGGTTCAGTCCTTACGGGCGAATCTTCGCCTCCTGTGTTTACTGTAAAACAGTGCGCAGCAGAAACCAAGATGAATTCGCTTATAAGCGCAGCGGTGCAAAAAGGTGTATTTGAACCAGCTGGTTGAGGAGCAACAACTTTTACATCCCCAAGTGCAGATGTTCCATTTTCAACCGCACTCGCTGGTGATAGAAAACCACTGAAAATCATTAAGGTAGACAGCAGTGCTGCAAATCTCTTCATATTGAAGTGTATTGAAATTTGGAAAAATTTATAAGTGCCCCCAGTCGGACTCGAACCGACACTGGAAGGATTTTAAGTCCTCTGTCTCTGCCATTGGACTATGGGGGCCACAGACTGTGGGAGTTTACTTGATGAGGGCCTTTTGCAGAAACTGAGCCTCTAAATCGTCAATCTGACCGATACGATCTCGCAATGGAGCATCAACAATTACTTGAAAAGTACCACTCATCTGCAATCTCATTTTATGAAGAGGGCAAGCAAATTTCTGCACAAGCCCTCAACCAGTCTAAAGACGGTGAATGGTCTGCCGCCTTTGTAATCCATCACATCGCAGATGCTGAAATTCAATTCGGTGTCAGGTACGCAAATGCTTTATGTGAAGATAATCCTACGATCGTTCCTTTTGATGAGGAGAAGTTTCCAACAGGCTTGCACTACAACAAGCGCTCTGTAGCGGTCTCACTTCAATCTCTAGCAGCATCCCATGCAATGAACTATGAGATTTTAAGGAATGCCAGTGATGCAGATTGGCAACGCATCTCGACCCACCCACAACGCGGACCAGTAACTCTTTTGCAACTTGTGACACTTTCAGCAAATCACATTGAAAGTCACATTGCTCAACTAAAGAACGCAGCTATTTAAAGCTCTTAGCTTTCTTGAAAATCGCATTAAGCATGGGTTCAGTTAGTTTTCCAGTAAATGTGTTTTGCTGACTTGGGTGATAGCTACCCAAAACTAAACGCTTGTTTCCATCTGGTCCAACCCAAGTAAAGCTTTCGCAGTGCCCGAACTTTGGTGTGGGCGATGAAATTTCATGATCCAAAGCACGAAGACTTTTGATAATCGCACTCCATGCAAAACTACCTAGCGCTACAAAAGTTCTAGCGGTAGGCATTAGAAGCTCAAACTCGTTGATTAGGTAGTCAGAGCACTCGATTTTCTCTTCAGTTGAAGGCTTGTTATCTGGTGGAGCGCATCGAACTGCGCAAGTAATACGGGTGTCAATAAGTTGTTGTCCATCATTTGCGGATCTACTGGTTGGAATTGTTGCAAGCCCGTTCTTGTGCAGAGCTTTGTAAAGCCAATCCCCTGAAGAATCTCCGGTAAATATCCGACCAGTTCTGTTTGCGCCGTGCGCACCAGGCGCTAATCCAACAATCACGATGCCAGCATTGTCTGGGCCAAAGCCTGGCACTGGTTTGCCCCAGTACTTCTCATTCTCATAAGACTTACGTTTTACGACAGCGACTTCTTCGCGCCAGTCAACAAGTCGTGGGCATTTTCTACATGCAATGATCTTTTGATCAAGCAGCTTGATCGAACTAATTTCTGGCAAGGGAATATGCCATTCCATCCAAGATATCTGATTCAGATGCAACAAACTCAGCAGCTCCTGTTGCCATCATGATTTCTGACAGAACAAGTGATCCTGCAGCAATAACATCGACGCGTCCTGGGTGCATATATCCAAGTGCTAGTCGATGCTCGCGATTGCTAGTTAAAAACATGGTCGATGCATCATGCACTTGTTGTGCTGAAATTCGGGATAGATGGATTGCATATCGATCGTATTCAGCCAGGTCTAATGCCGCTGCGGCAACTGTTGTTGCTGTTCCAGCTACGGCAACAAGTGTTTTAGCTTTGGTAATTGGCACTTCGGTAGCAGCTAGAGCAATTGCAGCTTGAATATCTGTACGAGCTAATTCAACTTGTGCTGTAGTTGCAGGATCATTAGCAAAGTGACGTTCGCTCATCCGAACACAACCAATGTTTACGCTGCGAGCGGCTTCAACAGTTGATGTACCAAATACGAACTCTGTTGATCCCCCACCAATATCTACTACCAAGAATGGTCCATCAGTTGGGTTTAAGTCTTTAATCGCACCAGTAAAGGAAAGCGCTGCTTCTTCATCTCCGCTAATGACTTCGGGTTCAATACCTAAACGATCGCGCACACCGTCTACAAACAAGTGACGATTTGTAGCGTCACGGGTTGCACTGGTTGCGCAAAATCTAATCTTTTCTACCCCGCGCTTTGCGATCTCTGCTGCAAACTTATCAACTGCTGCAAGTGTGCGTGTAATTGCATCTGGATGAAATTGTCCTGTTTGGTCAACGCCTTGTCCTAATCGAACAATTTCCATCTCGCGCACAACTTCGCGAAAATTACTGCCATCTATGTCAGCAATCAACAATCGAATTGAATTTGTACCGCAATCAATGGCTGCTACTCGCATGGGTTGTTCTTCCACCATTCGGGCAACTTTGCTAAGGCTTCATCGCCTAATGGATTGACATCAGGACCTGCTGCTAGTGAATGTGCGACCAATGAATGCAAACACTTAACTCGATTGGGCATTCCGCCTGCTGACACGTTATCTACTTCTGGAACATCAATTCCTAAGGCAGAGCGCGATGCAATGTAATCATCATGTGCTGCGTGATAAGCACCTGCTAATTCGGCATCAGTTTCCAGGCGATCATTCATGTCACCCATTAACCCAGTTGTTTCGAGGGTGGAAATAACAGCTGTTAAGCGAGGGCAGGTTGCGTAATAAAAAGTGGGAAATGGCGTGCCATCTTCAAGCCTAGGTGGAGTTTCAACCACTGCAGGCTTTCCACATGGACAGCGATATGCGATCGCATGAACGTCCCGAGGTGTTCGACCTAATTGAGTTTGAATGCAATCAAGATCGGATTGTGTTACTTCACGCATTAATTTCCTGTTTCGCTAATTGATGCGATTAATCGTGCATACCAAGGTTGACCATCGGTAAGTGCGCTAGCAACCTTTGTGGTTGTGTTGTTGGAGTCTGTCGTCGAATTATCGATCACAATGTATTGACGCTCACCTGGCAATACAAAGTGCAGACGTTCTCGCGCTTGAGATTTAATGAAGTCGGGATCCTTCCACAGGGATAGCTCTTGGCGAGCTTTTTGCAAAGCGGCATTATCTGCAGATAGTTGCGATTTCAAAGCACTTATTTGCGCACGCTGCGTAAAGTAATGCTTCACGGGCGGTGCAATAGTTAGCGCAAGAATAAAGAGAATTGCTGAAAGCGCTAAAACACGATTAGAGGTACGTCGACGACGAAATTGAAGCTGACGACGTGCCATCGTTAATGCTTACGCTTTGAAACGTGGAAATGCGTCACGACCTGCGTAACGTCCACCCTCAGCTAGCTCTTCTTCTATGCGAAGAAGTTGGTTGTACTTTGCAACGCGTTCTGTGCGCGCTGGAGCACCTGTCTTAATCTGACCGCAATTAAGAGCTACAGCTAAATCTGCAATAGTCGTGTCTTCTGTTTCACCTGAACGGTGACTCATCATGCTGCGGTAATCAGCACGGTGTGCCATTTCGACAGCATCGATTGTCTCTGTCAATGTTCCGATTTGATTTACCTTTACCAATAGTGCGTTGGCTGTGTTGCCAGCGATTCCCTTTGCAAGACGTTCTGGATTAGTAACAAATAGGTCATCTCCAACGATCTGGATGCGTGAACCAAGGACCTTGGTCATTTCTGTCCAACCAGCCCAGTCCTCTTCATTAAGAGGATCTTCAATTGAAACGATTGGGTAGGCATCAACCAAAGATGTGTAATACGCAATCATTTCATCAGAAGACTTGAGAGCGCCTTCAAACTTGTACTTACCGTTTTCGTGGAATTCGGTTGCTGCAACATCCATCGCAAGTCCGATTTCAGAACCTGGCTTGAATCCTGCAGCTTCGATTGCTTCAAGGATTAAATCAAGAGCTGCTCGGTTGCTATCAAGGTTTGGCGCAAAGCCACCTTCATCACCAACTGATGTAGCTAGTCCACGCTTTTTAAGAACAGCCTTCAGAGCGTGATAGATCTCAGCGCCCCAGCGAACAGATTCGCGGAATGTTGGTGCACCGATTGGGGCGATCATGAACTCTTGAATATCAACGTTGGTATCCGCGTGTGCTCCACCATTGAGAATGTTCATCATTGGAACCGGAAGCACGTGAGCATTTGGCCCGCCTAAGTAGCGGAACAACGAAAGATCGGCTGATTCGGCTGATGCTTTAGCTACAGCCAAAGATGCACCAAGAATTGCATTTGCTCCAAGACGTGACTTGTTCTTTGTTCCATCAAGCTCGATCATCGCGGCATCAATAAGACGCTGATCCTGTGAATCAAAACCAATGATCTCTGGACCAATTTCATCATTAACAAAAGCAACTGCTTTTTCTACGCCCTTACCAAGGTAACGCTTGCCACCATCACGAAGTTCTGCTGCTTCAAAAGCACCAGTTGATGCACCACTTGGAACTGCAGCGCGTGCCTGTGTTCCATCTTCTAATTGAATTTCAACTTCAACCGTTGGATTTCCACGGGAGTCCAAAATTTCACGGGCACCTAATGCTTCGATGATTGCCATTGCGTTTCTCCTCAAATAATTAAAAACTTTGGCCGACCTCAACGCTGAAATGGCACCTATTAACTAAGTCAATCCTACCGTGAGTTACGCGGGGCCGATCTGTTGGGCAATGTTCATGGCTTCCTTACGCAGGGCTGCCTCGGCATCAATCCCGTTGGCGCTTGCCCAGGCGATTACTGCAAGCAGGGCTTGGCCAACCGCGCCCTCATTGGCGATGCCATCGATTGAAACAGTGTTTGGAGTTGAGACAGCGACATTGTATTTTTCTGCGCGGTACAACAATTTTTCGACTAATGGCAATGCCGGTTGTGACATTGCAACACCATCTAGCGGTGAGGTGCGACCCTTTTCCTTCTTCTTAATCTCTTCCCAATTTTCAAGGACTTCTTGTGAATCCCGAACTTCAACACCCGCAAATACATGGGGGTGTCTGCGAATTAGTTTGTCTGCGATCCCCTGGGCAATATCTTCAATAGAAAAAGGATCTGTTGGGTGTTCTTCGGCCATGCGGGCATGAAAATAGACCTGCAGCAAAACATCGCCTAGTTCTTCTCGCATATCAATGCGGTTTCCAGATTGCACAGAATCTACAAATTCATAGGACTCTTCCAGCAGATATTTCAGAAGTGATTCATGAGTTTGTTCTGCGTCCCATGGGCAACCACCCGGTGAACGCAACGTGTTCATTACTTCAACTAAGCGTTGAAGTTGTGAATTGTGCATTACTTGAGTCGGTACTAGTTGTCTGATGGAGTTACGGCAGATGATGCTGGATCTGCTGCAACGATATCTGCTGTGTCTGCATCCCATTTTCCGTAACGAGGATTGACTGTTACACCAAGCTCTTTTGACTTAGCAACGATTAACTTTTGAATCTCGGTTCCGACTTGATCCTCAGTAACACCACTTGCTACAAGTGCTTGGCTGATCTTGTCTGACAAAGAAATTGCTTCAATGTATGCATCAAGATCTTCTGGAGCGATCCCTGCATTTACTAGTGCAGTCGGCATAGAAGCTGCGCCACCTACTTGTTCCACAATGCTTGCGCGGCGAGTGTCTATCTCTGCCTTAGTTACTTCGATCTTTAATTCTTCACCTAGTGCTCTTAATATGGCGCTGAACAAGTGGAAGCGAAGTTGGCCACGATTCAGGGCTTCTCCTGTGTCTAACTGCATTTGCGTTGTATCAACCTTCGCACGTTCGGCAAGAATTGAATCAATGCTGCCCTGCACTGTTGCTTGAGTGATCTTTGTTCCACCAACAGTCGCTGCTGCTCCAACTTGTGAACACCCGGTCAGCAAAATCGCTGCTACTGCAAACATGGCCAGAATCTTCTTCACTATGAGCTCGCTTTCGGTAATTCGCTTAGTTGGGTAACGGCCTCAACGACCCAGGCCAGAAGAGAAGTATCCACTATTTCGGGTGCATTCTGGGACGGATTCCATGAGGCTGCCTTGGGTAACGCCACTAAAACCGTGCTTGCTGCACCCTTGTAGAGCGATCCTGGATACAAACGTGTTAAACGTAACTGACGAGATTCGGGTAAAACTAATGGCGCTAATCGCAGATATTTGCCCTGCACTACAACTTCCGTCAATTTCACAGCCTTTGCTTGTGCACGCAATGCAGCAACTCCAAGTAGAGCATGTGCTTCTACAGGCAATTCTCCGAAGCGATCAATTAACTCTGCTTCGATTGATGAAACATCTGTTGGTGATTTCACATCAGCCAAGCGACGATACAAATCAAGGCGCAATCTTTCTCCAGGAACATACTCTGACGATAAATGGGCGTTGATCGGAAGTTCGACTTTGCATTCAGAAATCTTTTCTTCTGTCTCAATAATTCCAGATTTGTATTCCTGAACAGCTTCACCCACCATGCGCATGTATAAATCAAAACCAACATCGGCAATGTGACCTGATTGTTCGCCACCTAACAAGTTTCCGGCACCACGGATTTCAAGATCCTTTAAGGCAACCCGCATTCCAGAGCCCAAGTCAGTGTTTGTAGCAATTGTTGTTAAGCGCTCATGAGCTAATTCAGAAAGTGGTTCATCCGCTGAATATAGGAAATAGGCATAAGCACGCTCACGACCACGACCTACGCGTCCACGAATCTGATGCAACTGAGAAAGCCCAAAGCGATCTGCGCGTTCAACAATCAATGTGTTTGCGTTTTGAATATCCAACCCGCTTTCGACAATTGTCGTACAGACCAAAACATCAAAGTCTCGGTTCCAAAAAGCAAGAATTACATCCTCAAGTTCCCCCTCAGACATTTGCCCATGTGCCACACGAATACGAGCTTCTGGAACAAGTTCTTTTAAGTGCATCGCTTTACGATCAATACTTTCTACACGGTTATGCAAATAGAAGATTTGACCATCGCGCAGTAATTCTCGATGTATCGCAGCGGCAATCTGGGCTTCTTCGGCGGGGCCAACATAAGTAAGGATTGGATGGCGCTCTTCAGGCGGTGTTGTGATCGTGGACATTTCGCGAATACCAGTAACAGCCATTTCAAGTGTGCGTGGAATCGGTGTAGCAGACATAGCTAAAACATCCACTGTTGTGCGCAATTTCTTCAATGACTCTTTTTGCTCAACTCCAAAGCGTTGTTCTTCGTCAACAATGACTAATCCCAAATCTTTAAACAGCACATCATTGGACAGTATTCGGTGTGTGCCAATAACAACATCGACAGATCCTGACGCCAGATTAGCCAAAATCTCTTTGCTCTCTTTAACGGTATTAAACCTAGACAAGCCAGCAACTTTTAGTGGGAAACCTGCATAACGTTCTGCAAAAGTCTTTGAGTGTTGTTGCACAAGCAAAGTGGTTGGAACAAGGACAGCAACTTGCTTGCCATCTTGAACCGCCTTAAACGCTGCACGAATTGCAATCTCAGTCTTTCCATACCCAACGTCTCCACAAATAATGCGATCCATTGGGTATGGGCGTTCCATGTCTTGCTTGACATCATTAATTGTTGACAGTTGATCAGGGGTTTCTATGTATGAAAACGAGTCTTCTAGTTCGCGTTGCCACGGGGTGTCTGCCGAAAATGCAAAGCCAGGGGAACTAGTGCGGGCTGCATACAATCTGATTAATTCGCCGGCAATCTGACGAACCGCTTTACGCGCACGGCCCTTTGCTTTCTGCCATTCTCCACTGCCAATACGATGAACTGTTGGGGCTTCGCCACCAACATATTTCGAAACTTGTTCAAGTGCATCTGTAGGAACAAATACTCGATCTCCTGGTTGACCACGCTTTGCAGGTGCGTATTCAATAATTAAATACTCTCTGGTCACACCAGCAACTGTGCGCTCCAATAATTCAACGTAACGACCGATTCCGTGTTGTTCGTGAACAACATAATCACCACTCTTTAGTTCTAACGGATCAATTGCTTGCTTTCGCTTAGATGGCATTCGCTCGCCATCTTTTACGCTTCCCTTGCTTCCTGTTAAATCACGTTCGGTCATGAAGAAGATTTGATCTTCAGCACTTTCAAAGCCATGAGTGATGATTGAAGTTGTTAAAGCAATGCTGCCCTTTGCGGGAGCAGCAACTAACTTTTCGATTATCTGAACTGGCAGATCTGCGCCTCTAAAGATTCCGGCATACCGCTCGAGCATTCCATGTCCATGAGTTGCAAAGACAACGGTGTGATGTGCTTCTAGTGCATCGCGCAACACTTCAACTGTGCGTTCGAGGTCTCCGCGCATTGGGTCAATTGGTGAGTAATCCAAAAACACAGTGTCCTCTTCTAAATCGCTTCCGAATGGACTCAATTCAGATCGTGTGACACCGCATGAAATAATTTCATTATTCAATTCGTCCCATGAAATATATGTTCCGATTCCATCATGTAATGGTGCAATCCCACCTAACGCAGCGTTGGACCATGACGCATTCAAGAACTCTTCGTTGGTAGCTAACAAATCAGCAGCACGTGATCGAATTCGTTGCTCGTCGATAAAGACTATCTGGGTATTTGCTGGCATCCGCGACAACAAAGTTTCTGTCTCGTCAATGAGCAATGGAATCAAGGACTCCATGCCTTCAAAGGCGATACCTTCGCTTATTTTTTCTAGCATTTCTGCAGCAGCTGGGTATTGATCTTTTACCTCAATTGCGCGGTGTTTAATTTCTGGCGTCAATAACATTTCACGACAAGGATAAATTTCTAAACTGCCGACAACTGGCGCGAAGGTGCGCTGATCTGCAACCTCAAAATAACTTAAATCTTCAATTTCATCACCAAAGAAGTCAATTCTGATTGGATGATTGCTTAAAGGTAGGAAAAGGTCCACGATTCCACCTCGAACGGCAAACTCACCACGACGTTCGACTAAATCGGTGCGGGAATATGCAAGCGATGATAAATGGCGAACTAAAAGATCAAGTGATTGCTCTATACCTTTTTCTAATTTCATCAATGGCATAGAGCCAAGGTTGCTAATGATTCGATGTATTGCACCCCGTACCGGCGTTACAACTATTGGATTTATTGAAGGCATGCTTTTCAATGCGTACAGAGTTTGAATTCTCTTTGCCACTGTGTCACTGCGAGGACTTAAACGCTCATGAGGCAAGGTTTCCCAAGCAGGAAATTCCAAGACATCGTCGTAGAGTTCGCGTAATTCGTTAACAAGATCTTCGCTACTGCGACTTGAGCTAGTGACAACTAACAACGGATGTGATGATGCCCGCGCGGCCAACAAAAACGAATACGTAGAATGCGGTGCCACAATATGAGATGCATCGGGCGAGGTTGGTAGGACGGGAATAAGTCCGCGCATGCCTGCCTCCAATGCCTTAAGGCCCCATTTCCTTTTGGAGGGGGGTCCAAATGGAGGGGCTTGATGACCCAATTGTAATTTGTTTTGAGCAGACCCTGTTACCTGAGAGGATTGCCCAATGAGCCAGAGTCCAATCGCTGCAGATGATGCAGGGTTACGTAGCGATGTGCGCCGACTGGGCGATTTGTTGGGTCAAACTCTTGTCCGCCAAGAAGGGCCCGAACTTTTAGCATTGGTAGAAGAGGTTCGTAAATCTGTGCGCGAAGGCAATGGCGCAGAAATTCTTGCCAAACTGTCGGTCGAAGACTCGGTCCAGTTGGTGCGCGCTTTTAGTACTTACTTTCACTTAGCAAATGTTGCTGAACAAGTGCACCGTGCTCGTATTCTGGCTGATGCTCGTGCAACTGGTGGTTCGTGGTTAGCGCGCGCAGTTGATCAAATTGAAATTGCGCTAAAGGCCCAAACACCTGGACATGAATTAAGCAAAGAAGATATCGAACAATGGGTAGGCGCGATGTCTGTGCGACCTGTTTTCACGGCGCACCCAACTGAGGCTGCACGACGTTCGGTCTTAAATAAATTAGGAAGCATTGCAGAATTATTAGATGATCCACGAAATCCTTCGCAGCAAGATCGTTTGGCGGAAACAATTGATTTGCTGTGGCAAACCGATGAGCTTCGTTTAGGCCAACCAGAACCTTTGGATGAAGCACTTAATGCCTTGTATTACTTAGATGACCTTTTCACAAAGACAGTTCCGGAAGTTCTCAATGACTTTGCGAAGGAAATGAAGCGCATCGACGTTGAAGTCCCGATAACTGCTAAGCCATTATCTTTTGGTAACTGGATCGGTGGAGACCGCGATGGAAATCCAAATATTACTGCGCAGGTAACAACTGATGCCATGGTGCTGCAGGTTGGACATGCGATTCGTGTAACTATTGCCGCAATGAATGACTTGCGTCAGATGCTGTCGGTTTCGACTAAAATTGTAGGAGCAACACCAGAACTCTCGGCATCAGTTGCAGATGATCTTGCGAACATTCCAGAGTTTGAGCCACGCTTTTTACGACTGAATGCAGAAGAGCCATATCGCTTAAAGGCAACTGCGATCGTGCACCGATTGGCCGCTACACGTGATCGTCATGCAAAAGGTGCGGCACATGTGCCCCATCGCGATTACGCGAACACGGCAGAACTGCTGGCGGATCTTGTGTTGATGCGTGATTCGTTGTTGGCACACCGTGGCGAATTAATCGCTACAGGCTTGCTTGAGCGCACAATTCGCACAGTAGCCGCCTTTGGCATTAATCACGCCACTATGGATATTCGAGAGCATTCAGATGCGCACCACAATGTTTTGAAGCAAATCACCGGTGTGGATGGATATCTCGCAAAGTCACATGATGAGAAGTTCGAACTACTAACCAAGCTTTTAGCTGATACAACAACTTTTGATACCTCGGTACTGGATGCATCAGGCAAAAAGACATTGGATACTTTTGTAGCCATCAATGATTTGATTGACCGCTTTGGACCAGAAGCAATTGAGACCTATATCGTTTCAATGACTAAGGGTGCAGATGATTTGGTTGCCGCAGTAGTTATCGCGCAGCATGCTGGGTTAGTTTCACTAAGTGAGAAAAAGGCAATTGTGGGATTTGCACCGTTGCTTGAAACTGTTGCAGAACTTCGTGCTGCTGGCGAAATTCTTGAAAAGCTACTGAGTAATCCCGCGTATCGAGAAGTTGTTTCTCTGCGGGGTGATGTGCAAGAGGTAATGCTTGGGTATTCAGATTCTAATAAAGATGCCGGAATTGCGACCAGCCAGTGGGAAATCCACCGTGCGCAACGTTCTTTGCGTGATGTTGCAATCAAGCACGGCGTCAAGCTTCGCTTGTTCCATGGTCGTGGTGGTTCTGTTGGTCGCGGTGGCGGCCCAACATATGATGCTTTGATCGCATTGCCTTGGGGATCTGTTGATGGTCAGATAAAAATGACAGAACAAGGTGAAGTGATTAGCGATAAGTACGCTTTGCCATCACTTGCTCGCGAAAATGTTGAATTAACATTGGCGGCATCTTTAGAGGCAACGGTTCTAAATCGTGGTCCACGTCAGACTCCAACAGAATTAAAGTCTTGGGGCGATTGCATGCAGTTGCTCAGCGATGCATCCTTTAAGCAATACCGATCATTAATTGATCAACCAGATTTACCTGCCTACTTCTATTCATCAACACCTGTAGAACAACTTGGTAATTTGTTTTTGGGTTCGCGTCCATCTCGTCGCCCAGATGCGGCAGGCGGACTGGATTCATTGCGCGCAATTCCTTGGGTATTTGGCTGGACTCAATCACGTCAGATTGTGCCTGGTTGGTTTGGTGTGGGCTCTGGGCTAAAGGCGGCACGCGAAGCGGGACATTCTGATCTTTTATCTCAGATGTTAAAAGATTGGCATTTCTTCACAACATTTATTAGCAATGTTGAAATGACACTTGCAAAGACGGATTTAGTACTTGCTAAACGTTATGTAGAAACTCTTGTACCTGCTCACCTTCATCATTTCTTGGATGAAATCCAGGCTGAGTTTGATTTAACTATTGCAGAAATATTAAAGCTGACAGGGAAAAAGAGTTTGCTTGGAGATCAAGAGATTTTAGCTAGAACATTGCAGGTTCGTGATGCCTATCTTTCACCAATTCATTTGTTGCAAATCAACCTGTTGAAGCGGGTACGTGACGCGGGTGAAACTGTAGATCCGGTTTTACGCCGTGCGCTGCTACTAACAATTAATGGTGTTGCTGCAGGACTTCGCAATACTGGCTGATTTAGCCAATCTATTTTTAGCTGTTGAAGGCAGATTGTGTTGCTTCTAAACCTTTAGTGATTAAGGATTCAACAACATCTGCGCCACGATCAATAAACTCTGCCAAATCTTTGTGCTCAACCTTTGAGAATGCTTTTAAGACAAAATCAGCTGGATCTTGCTGGCCCATGGGGCGACCAATACCTAAACGAACGCGATAGTAATCAGGGCCATCAAATGAGGATGTCATGGATTTCAAACCGTTATGGCCATTATCGCCACCAGCGAATTTTGTACGAATAGCAGCAAAGGGAATATCTAACTCATCGTGCAACGCAATAATATTTTCAGGCTCTACTGAATAGAAGTTAGCCAACGCTTTGATTGGTCCGCCAGTTTCATTCATGTAGCTTTTAGATTTAGCAAGAATTATTGAATGTGTGCCGGCATCTAATTTGTATGCTGCGATATCTGTGCGGGATTTATGTGATGAAAACTTGATCGAATGGCGACGAGCTAACTCATCGATCACCATCTGGCCGATGTTATGACGTGTGGCAGCGTATTGATCTCCTGGATTACCCAGTCCAACTACCAACCACGTCATAACAACAAAGCCTAAGGGTTAAGCGTCCTTCTTCTCGGCATCTGCAGCAGGTGCTGCAGCATCTGTTGCTGCTGGTGCTGCTACTTCTTCTGCAGCTGCAGTTGACTTCTCAGACAAGTGAACAACGATTGTCTTTGGATCTGATTCGAGTTCGACGCCTGCAGGAAGCACAACATCTGATGCGTATTTTGAAGCACCTGACATAAGACCTTGGATATCAACTTCTAGGAAGCTTGGAATAGATGATGCATCAACACGTACATCGATTGTGTTATTTACATGCTCAAGGATTCCGTCACGATCATGCTCACCAACTGTGTGAACAGGAACTGAAACAACAACCTTTTCTCCACGACGGACCAACACTAGGTCAACGTGCTCGAGAATCTGCTTGAGGAAATCGCGAACAATTACCTTTGGAAGAGTTAGCTCACTCTTGCCATCAATTGTGATGTCCAAAAGAACGTTTGACTGCTTTAGCGCAACGCCAAGTTCCTTTGCAGGAAGAGTGATGTGTAGCGGC
>B570J29032_109958747_pt1 | contig 14788 bp, 12 predicted proteins | sample LakMenEpi16Nov12_FD_29032 | JGI IMG/M metagenome (IMG submission 29032)
TTAAGGGAGAGATACACTATTTTTTGTACCATTTCTGGGTATTTGGCAAGATTTCGAATATAACCACTGCTTTTCATGGATTTGATTTTGCGTTCAATCTTCAATGCTTGGGCATAGCTACTGGTGTCGATTCTAAGAAATAGCTGCCAATCGCTAGCGGCTGCTGTGTACTTATGTTTTCCGTAAAAGTGAGAATTATATTTTTCTATTCTCTCTTGTAATGATTTCTGACAGGCACCAGTATAAAACTTTTTTAATGTATCAGAATAAATTATATAACAACAAATGTCTTTCATAAACTAAAAATTAATTAAAAAGAACTCCCTAGGGAGTTCTTTGGTGGGCCCACTTGGAATCGAACCAAGCACCTACTGATTATGAGTCACTGTGCCGTTTTTTAAGTTGTTGTTTTTCTGTTAGTTATATTTGGTTTGCGTACTCCGTACATTTTTATTTGTACGGACTTTCTTCCAAAACACCCTCTACAAAACCCTTATTAATAGACTCTTTGAGGTTTTAAACCTGGTTTTTACCCGTACATGGTAAAATTACACTTCGTTGTGCAATTTTACAAATTATTTGGTAATATTGACATTAAAAATATTATAATTATTAACTAAATTAGATACAATTAAAACATACTTACGGTTATTGCTTCCGCTACAACGACATTTTAAGATATTGCGAAATATTTGAAATATGTTAAATATTCAAATTTCGTCCCTTTTATGCTTGGGTGTCATTTTCCTCGGTACCATAATCTATGGAATGAGAACTCCAATTTCAGCCATGGGAAGTGATATTGAAGGAAAGAGAAAAGCCTTTCACAAAACACAAGGTAATGTCTTTATTGTTATTGGAATAATATTGATAATTATTGCAGGAATATCTAATTTATTGAATCGAGAAGCATTTTTAGCGTTTTTTACTGCTGGTCTTACATCATTAGGATTCAAACTTTCTTTTTACTATAGGGACAAACAAAATAAAAATGACTGACGGGACCGTGAAAATACATTTTATTGCATATAAATTTAGAAAAGTAATAGTACACTATATTGTGGCTTTTTTTGGTATTAATTGGTCTGCTGCTCTTGATGCACATGTAGCTTAAAAATACTAATATTGAAGACATAGAAATTAACTTAATAAACCATACTTTTGGTCTAAGAAAGGGAGTATTACAAATAATAAAGGGCGCGCCAACAGAAATTGACGCGCCCAAGTTTATTTTCTCCTTTTTGGTTTTTGACTATTTTGACCGTACTGAAATGGTTACCGTCAGGTAAATATTGCTTGGATGTATTTGGTTTATAGTTGACAGTCTGATACTTTTATTTTGAATATTGGCATGTACCATATTTTTCAAATATATTGAATTTTGCAATTTAAATATGAGTATTTTATCTGACAAATGTACTCCTTTCATTTTTGACCAACCTCTAATAGTTGCAACATAAAATACGTCGTTAATTGTTGTTTTTCAACAACCTAGAGAAATCTAAGATTCTGATATATGCTGTAACACCAATTGCGTCGCCTTTGCTATTAATTGTACCATCCCAATAATCTGAATTAAATTTTGCTCTTAGTCTATAGGATGAGAATTCTTTGATCCCAACTTGTGCAAATACGGTTAGTCCTAGTGCCATTTTTTTGAATTGCCTTTCAAAGTTTAGCTCAGAGAGACCAAAATACCCCAATCGTCTTTGAGAATAATTTTCAAAGTAGTACGATATGGTGTGATAGTTATCGCTGTGAACATATGAAATTGGTGAATTTGAACCAAAAGAATTCAAAATGATTCCAGCACCAATTCCTAACATCAATTTGCTTCTTTTGTTACAATTGATTTGCCGATAATAAGAAAAATTAATAGGGTATGTTATTGGCCCCATAGAAGCACTAGAGCCTCTCCCGGTGCGATCTACCGTATCCCAAATAACAGCTTGTTTGAACCAACTGGGAAATGCCATGTTCCTAATTCCCAGTGATAAGTAGGAGTTTTTTTCAAGGGAGTTGTATATGTTTATCCTTAATCCTGGGCTATAGAATTCAAATTCCGAACTAAACCCTGATCGAATTATTGGAAATTCTCCAATCCGGCTATTTGGAAGAGTTCGAAAATAGCTTCGGGGGGAATAAAACTGATTTGTAATCGCTATTTCTATCGGATGCTTTTTTACAAAATTTGACTGAGCAAATAGAATATTTGAAGGAACTATACCAATTACTAAATAAATAATTAATATCTGCTTTAACTGTTCAATTTTTATTTTCAAGGCCAGTTATCTTCAATTACAGAATTATCAGAAATTAATTCGCTTTGATCAGTTACATTTTCGAGATAAGGAATTATGTCTACCGAGTATTTTGCTAGCCTTGTGCCACCACCATATATCCTACGCTTCCACTTATGATCAACTTTATTCCAACTTGTTTGTGAATGGTCTAATGGACAAAACTCATGATCAGAATCTGAACCGCCACAATACTTTTTATACCCATACTCAATTTGAGCGCAGGCTATACCCGTATAAGCATGCCAACTATTTTGCTCATGTGTTTTCCTATAGTGTTTAACTTTCCAGAGTATTGAAAAGTAAATTCCCGCACGCTGATATGTAACTTTGTATTTGTATTTGTACTCAACTTTGCTACTTCCAGTCTGGCCATTATCGTAATACCGAGGGGATCCTACTGCTGCAGATTGATGATTTGCGGCTTGATCTGTACATCTCCCAAATACTTTTTTAAGCCATTTGAATACCCCAATATACTGAACAGAAGAGTCAGGAAATAATATTTCTTCTTCCATTGAATATCTCATTACATACATCGAATCATTATTTAATATTTCCTTCTTTAGTTTCACAGAGTCGATTGTTGCTAGATTAACAGGATAAACCTCGTAAATACTATCTTTTGCCCAATCTAAAAGGAAAGCGGTGTTATCAATCCAGATCATTGAATTCGAATTCAATACAGTATTAAGATCATCATCTTCACAAGGAGATTCTGTTGATTCTTCGGCAGGGGAAACGTCATAAATTGAACGTAAAGAAATGAATCCAGAGAATTGTGCCTCCCAAGTTAGTGATTGAGCATAAGTCTTTTTATTCAATGTATCCATTATGTCTAAAAAAGTTTCCCTTGAAGAAAAATGTAGCATTCCATATTGTGAACTTATTGTGCCAGATGGAATTGAAATAGGAGTCCCATGCAAGGTATTCTGAATACTGTCTTTTCGAACGACATCAACATCACTGCGCTTACAACTCGCATAAGTGATTAATATTACAGCAATAAATGTCGGTAATATGTGATTTTTTAAATTTCCCATAAAATTTTATTAATTAATGTGATATTGAACAATTTATGGCCAATTATCTTCAATTGATAAATCTTGGCCAGTTAAAGTAGCTGTGTTTGAGACATCCTCAAAATACGGCGTAATATCAACAGTAAATTTAGCTAACCTAACACTTCCTCCATAGATTCGGCGTTTCCATTTGTGATCTACTAAATTCCATCCGTAGCTACTATGACTTGTAGGGCACGTGTTTGAATAACTGTCAGAACCACTACAGTATTTCTTATATTCGTAATCCAAGTCCATACATGTTTTCCCAGGACTTGCGCGCCAAGCACTTTGACTCTCAGTGCTCTCATAATGTTTAACTTTATATATAAGCGAAAAATAAATTCCTGCACGTTGATATTTTAGCTTGTATTTGTATTTATAATCTATCTTATTTGATCCAGACTGATTGTTACTATAGTAATATGGAGATCCTGTTTCATCAATTTTTGGCGAAGCATGTTTATCCGTACATTTTCCAAATACTTTCTTAAGCCATTTGAAAACCCCGACATATTGAACCGAGGAGTCAGGATATAATATTTCATCTTCCATTGAATATCTCATTACATACAATGAATCATTATCTAATATTTCTTTTTTTAGTTTCACGGAGTCAATTGTCGCAAGGTTAACTGGATAAACTTCATAAATACTGTCTTTTGCCCAGTCCAAAAGGAAGGCAGAATTATCAATCCAAATCATGGAATTGGAATTCAATAGAGTATTAAGGTCATCATCATCACATGGCGATTCAGTAGTTTCCTCTAAAGGAGAAGCATCATAAACAGAAAGCAAGGACTGAAATCCCGGAAATTGTGCCTTCCATGTAAGTGATTGCGCATAAGTTTTTGTGTTTAATGTATCCATAATGTCCAAAAAAGTTTCCCTTGATGAAAAATGTAGCATACCATATTGTAAGCTTATTGTACCGGATGGAATAGATACAGGAGTACCAGTTAAATGAGTATTTACATTCCCATCAACAGTTGAAATATTATAAATATCTCTTTTGCAAGAAAATGCAATAAGTAGAATTATAAAAACGCTAGTTGAAATTAGAATAAATGCTCTAGAAATTCGCATATTTACAAACATAGGGTATTTTCATGGCACTCGCAAGTTAAATCTTACTTAATATTAGCAGGTATTTCAAGTTTTAACAGTTAGTTGAATTCAGTTTGCTCCATTAGACTTTTTCGCTATAATCAATCTTAAGGAAATCATCCAGAGCTTTTCTTATAATATCCTGTTTTGAAATTCGATTCTTTGATGAAAACTTCTTTATTTCAATTATCTTCAATGGATTTTACTATTTTCGCGCCCTAATGGATGAGATTGAATTACGCCAATCCACTGGTAGAGAGAAGCTTGGTGAAACATTACCCTCAATTTTGAACCAACTTTTTGAAAATTACACAGTTGACGAGATGAATGAGATTTTATTAAACACCCTTTATCGGGCGATGGCAAACCCCAATCAGGATATCACCAGGTAGGAATTTAGCGAATCTGTGCATCTGGTTAAATAAATAACCAAAACCTTCCGGAGGGTTCAGTTGAAAATGAATTGTTTGGTAATTAGGACCATTGTTTACAAATGCCTAAAAATAATAAAGGTTTCAGTTTCCTGAAACCCTTATCCTGTCTGTGTGGGCCCACTTGGAATCGAACCAAGCACCTACTGATTATGAGTCAGTTGCTCTAACCGAATGAGCTATAGGCCCATATTTTTTGACATTTTATGGTTGTCCAACCAAGCACCTACTGTGCCGTCCCGATAGCTATCGGGAATCGGCAGAGTCAGTTGCTCTAATCCCGACTAAACTGCAAATTTTTAATTTGCTAGTTTGTCGTGGACCCTCGACATTCTAAGTGCTTTGCACGTAAGAATTGTCGGGGCCGAATGAGTCCCGAGAGCACTTGCAATTTTCAATTGCTTAGTGCCTCGTAGATCCTCGATCGCCTAAAGCGGCTTCGCTGCTTAAGGCGAATCGGGACTATAGGCCCAATCCCTTTTTACTTTTGTAAAAACTGGGCTGCAAAGATACAAAAAAGTATTATGCGTTCAACTCCAAGTTGCTATTTTCATTAAGTTTGCATTATTGAAATGAAACATACCGTTTTAGCGCTTCTCCTTGCTGTTAGCACACAACTGTTTGCCGAATGGGGCGATACCACCATTGTTCGCACCCACGAAAAAGTGCTCATTCAAACCGACCCCTCCCGCGGTTACACCGACTATCCCATGTGGGGACAGTTCCCAGCGCAGGGAAAATCATTCTATAAAGTGTATGCCGAACTCACCTTTCAATGCCCTCCGGGTATGAATTGCGGCGAATGGGATTACCTCAACTTTATCACACTAGGAAAACGCCATGGCGCTAAAAAAGACACCCTAAACTGGGAAATTATGCGCATGATTACTCCCTATGGTCTGCAATTCAGCCAAACTTGGAAACATACCTGGCGCATGGATATCACCGATTTTGCGAGCTTGCTGCACGATAGCGCAGAAATCATTTACCAGCATACTGGCTACGAAGCCCGCAATGGCCGTGGCTGGCTGGTCACCCTCGATTTTGTAATGATTGAAGGCCCACAAATCCGCCCTGTACACGATATCAAACTGCTATATCGCGCCTCTGTTCCTTACGGTGATGATACCCTATTCGATGCCAGAACCCCAGTTGTAAACTATACTACAGGCCCTAAAACTACCGAAGTACGCTATAAAATCATACAATCGGGCCACGGTATGGACCAACCCCAGAACTGCGCTGAATTCTGTCCTAAATACCGCGAAATCATCCACGACAACACACCCATGGATCGCACCTACGTTTGGCGTAACAATTGTGGCGAAAATCCTGTTTTCCCCCAAGGCGGTACTTGGATTTATGACCGTTCCAACTGGTGCCCCGGCGCTGAAGTTGAAGAATACAACCTCGATATTCCCGTAGCTGCAAATTCCCAACACAGCTTCGACCTTGACATGGAATCCTATATAAGAACGGGTGGCGGCAGCAATTATATGATTGCAGGTTATATCGTGGAATATGGCCCCAACAATTGGAAGCTAGATGCCTCATTAGAAGATATTATTCGCCCCTCTTCAGATATACGCCACCTGCGCCTCAACCCCAGCTGCGCGGAACCCAGAATTACCATAAGGAACAATGGCACCGAACTCATTACCTCTGCCCTAATCGAATATGGTTGGGAAGGCTATGAAATGAAACGCTATGCTTGGGCTGGGTATTTAATATTTGGAAGAAAGATTAGCTTTGATTTGCCTTGGCTCAATCAAGAAGCACCTGCTGGAACCCGATTCATTGCGCGCATTGTGTGGGCCAACAACCGCAACGATGAATATAGCGGCAACAATACCATTGCTTCTATCCCTTCAGGTTTAGCGCCTGTGCTGCCAGGCAATTTTGTCGTTGTGCTGCGCACCAATAATGCTGCATCTGAAAACTATTGGACCCTGAGATCTGCAGATGGAACCGTAATTCGCAAACGCGAGAATTTGACAAACAACACCAGCTACCGCGACACCCTTTCCTTGGCTCCTGGTTGCTACCGCCTTGAACTCATGGACGATGGCACGCCGCCTGCACAATACGCATTAAACGAAGATGGACTGGGTTGGTGGGCCAACACATTCGATGGCACAGGTTTGTTTCAATTGCGTAACCCCAATGGGAATACCGTGATTAAAACCTTTGCCCCCGATTTCGGTACAGGTATTTGGTACCAATTTACCGTGGGTACCCTTCAAGCTCCGCCCACTGTGACACCTCAAATTAGCCTGTATCCAAATCCAGTTCAGCATGATATGATCATAGATTTGGGTTCAAACCGAACGGGCGATTTAAGCATACAGCTATTTAACAACATCGGCAAGAAAGTAATTGATGAAACCCGCAGTGGATCTATGGATGCGCTGCAATACCTCAATATTGAAACCCTATCTCCAGGCACCTACACCGTTAGAATTTCGCTTGGCGATGAAATTATAAACTCAAAAATTATTATACAATAACGTGGAGAAACTTGTCATCTTCTCAGCTCCTTCTGGCTCCGGAAAAACCACCGTGGTAAAGCACTTGCTAGCTACCATGCCAGACAAATTGGCCTTTTCTGTGAGTGCCACTACCCGCAAACCCAGACCGGGTGAAGAAGATGGTCGTGAATACCACTTTCTCGAACTCGACGCCTTTGAACAAAAGGTAGAAGCCGGCGAATTTCTAGAACACGAAGAAGTATATGCTGGCATTCTTTACGGCACACTTTGGAGTGAAGTGCGTAAAATCTGGTCGGAGAATAAAGCCGTTGTTTTTGATGTAGATGTACAAGGTGGCCTTTCTTTGAAACGCCGCTTTAAAGAAAATGCATTGGCCGTATTCCTGCGCCCACCCTCTGTAGATGTGCTTATGGAACGCCTTAGAAATAGGAGTACTGAAGTAGAACACCACTTACAAGAACGCATTGCAAAAGCCAATCACGAACTCAGTTTTGAAAGCAGATATGATGTGGTTGTTGTAAATGATATTTTAGAAGAAACACTGGCGCGATGCGAGCAAATTGTGAATGATTTTCTCGACAATAAACCATGAGAATCGGTTTGTATTTTGGCTCCTTCAACCCCATACACAATGGGCATTTGGCAGTAGCTCAATACATGATTAATTCTGGTGTTTTTGATTGTATCCGATTTGTTGTTTCACCACACAATCCCTTTAAAAGTCTAGACGCCTTATTCGATGAAAACCTGCGCCTCAATTGGGTAAAACTCGCAATTTCAGACAACAATAGCTTTGAATGTTGCGATGCAGAATTTCACTTACCCAAACCCTCTTATACCATAAATACACTGGAGTATTTCTTACAACAAGAACCACAGCATTCGTTCTCCATTATTATTGGCAGCGACAACCTACACAACATTGAAACTTGGCAGCAAATAGAAACACTTTGCGAAAAAGCTGCATTTCACGTATACAACAGGCCAGGGGCGGATATAAAACTTCCCTCTTTTGGGAATTTCCACCTGCATCATGCGCCTTTGATTGATATTTCTGCTACTTACATCCGCGAATTGTTGCGCGAGAAAAAAAGCACACAATACCTGCTCCCAGATGTGGTGCGCTTGGACATTGAAAAATAGAATACTCCTTATTTGGTGACCTCTGCAGGGTGCCTGCCCTTGTGGAACTGCATCATCAACCATGCTATGGCAAAGGTGATTACGAAACTATACATGGCATACACCAATGCAGGTTTTTCCATCGCGTGATTGTTTAATTTTTGGCCTGCAATAAGCAAGGCCAAGGCCGTATTATGCAAGCCAACTTCCACAGAAATGGTAATGCGGTTTTTGAAACTTAAATTGAATACTTTACCTGCAAAAAAACCAAGCAACATACTCAATACATTTAGGCCAATTACCCATGGAGTGAGTTTCCAAATATCTTCCCAAGACATTGCGGTGCCGCCATTCTCACTGCCTGCCAAGAACTTAAATAGGAATACCAATAGCAACAAAACGGGCAACACAGAATTGAGGTACTTTTCTGTTTTTACTGCCAAATGAGAGAACCTAAAATTCAACATAACCCCAATAGTAGCGGGTAAAATAGTAATGGCAAATATTTCCAACATGGTTTGCCAAAAAGGCAATACAATAACCTGACCATCGGTCATGAAATATTCCAGAAACAGGTTTACCAATGTTGGAATGGTAAACAAACTTAAAAACGCATTGCAGACTGTTAAGCTAATCGCTAGCGCCACATTGCCTTTCACAAAATAACTCACCAAATTACTGGTAATACCGCCCGGACACACTGACAATATCATAATCCCCACCTGAAGTTCGGGAGACACAGGTGCAAACTTTGCAATCACAAAGGCAATGACTGGCAACAAAGCCATTTGAGAAAAAAGGCCAATGGCGAGTGCCTTGGGTTGATTGAAAAGATGCCGAAAATCAGCCGGAGAAAGCGATAAACCGAGACCAAACATAATGAGTCCCAGTACCACATTCAGCACCAAATTGATGTTAATAGCCTCCAACTTTTAAATATTTAAGCAATAGTTCTATGAAGTGATAAAAGAAGTATAAACTGATAATCAGCAATATCAATCCGAAATATTTATTTACATAAAAATATACCCGGTGTGACAATTTCCGCCCCAAATAATCACTCAAAACTACCTTACCCAAGTCCATGGCGAACAGAGTGAGTAAAATCGCTACAAGGTTGATTAAAATGGCCCAGCGATAATGTTCATCTGTCTGATCATAACTCACAGAAACAGCTGCCAGCAAACCGATCCATAGAAACAACACAAAAGGATTGATTAAATTCAAGGCAAAGCCTTTGAAAAAACTCTCTTTCCCTGTGGTTTTAACCTGTATACTTTTTAAGAAGGACTCGTATTTTTTACTAAACCCTTTGATGCCAATATAGAAAATGGACATCGCGGCCACCAAGGAAAACCCCAATTGAAATTCGGGATAGGTAAAAATATGCGACAGGCCGAAGAATACGAGCATTGCCATGACCAATTCAGACAAAAAAATACCCGCAGCTACGCGCATTCCTTGCTTTTTGCCTCCTGTAATTCCTGAATGTATGAGTGTAAAAAAGGCAGGCCCAAAACTGAGTATGCTAATTAACATACCCTGTCCAATACCTTTAAAAATCGGAGCCAACCAATACATGCCTTTCGTGCGCAAATTACACTTCAAAGGTGGTTGAAACAACCTCCGCCGCGTATTATAGAATGATTCTTTATTGGTGTGTTTTAAAGCTGTGTGCTTAAGGCTGGTCTGTGATTCCCTGTTGCCAAACGCCCAGCTCACAGCAAATATTTGGCTACAACCGCGTGCATTTCTGCATGGATTGCGCCATTGGAAGCGATAATTTCCGCCCCAAATACGGGTTCATTATTCTCCGAAAATGCTGTAACCTTTCCACCTGCTTCTTGCACCAACAGCACTCCTGCAGCCACATCCCAAGCATTTAATCCATACTCAAAAAAACCATCAAACCTGCCACATGCAGTGTAGGCCAAATCGATGGCTGCCGAGCCTATGCGGCGCAAGCCATGGGTTGTGCGCATAAAATCGCCCAAAACAAGTAAGTAATCTTGGCTGCGTTCGAAGTCATAATATGGAAAACCAGTAGCCAGCAGCGATTGAGACAAGGCCGTGGCTGTGGAAACCTGTATTGGCTTATCATTTAAGAAGCTGCCCTTCCCTTTTTCAGCGGCAAAGAGCTCTTGATATACCGGAACGTGCACCACACCTGCAATGATTTCACCGCGATGCATTAGCGCCACGCTTATAGAGAAGGCGGGCAAACCATGTAGAAAATTGGTAGTGCCGTCTAATGGATCGATAATCCATACATACTCAGCTTCTCTATTGGCTTCTATGGTATTTTCTTCCGTGATAAAAGCGCTTCCAGGAATAAGTCTTCCCAGTTCAGAAACCAGTATTTTTTCGGTTTCAACATCCACAAAACTCACCAATTGGTTGAGTCCCTTGTCTGCAATTTGTCCTTGCTCTATGCGGCCAAAGTGCTCCAATTGAAAACCTGCAGCATGGCGACAAATGGCAGCCATACCTGGAATAAACTGCGGTGTTTCCAATTAGCGCAACAATTCTATGGTAGCCTTTTCTACGTGTCTGAAACCTTCCGTATCTATGATTTCAACCCTTACAGCATATCGTCCAGTCGGCCATGAGATGCCGTTTGCATCAATCCCAGTCCAACCTTTATTCATATCCTTGCTTTCGAAGACCTTTTCTCCCCAGCGGTTATATACTTCCATAGAGAAGGTTTGAATGCCTCTGCCGCGAGGCAAGAACATGTCATTCAGATTATTCGCATCAGGAGTAAATGCCAATGGCATATACAGGCGGTATACATCTTTCACCCGAACCATACCATAGGCTGTATCAGCGCATGATGGCGCAATGCTAGAAATCAGGGTTACGTAATACCTTCCAGTATCTCCGAAGGTGTATACGGGACTTTGAATCGTATTCTGCATCGATCCATCGCCAAAGTTCCAACGGTAGGTGCTCGCACCGCTGCTGGTATTACTAAATGTGATGGTAGGGTTTTCTATATCTGTAACCGCTGGATTTGCAGCAAAGGCCGCCTTAGGATAGGCGACTGCAATCAGGGTATCGCTGAGGTCAAACCAAGCGTAACAACCGTTTGAGGTGACCACCTTGACACGCGCAGTAAGTTTACCCGCTTTTATGAGTGCTTTGGGCACATTATTCGCAACACCATTAAGTGAATCTCCGTTACTGAAATACCACATGAATTTGGCAGCATCTGGGCTATTGTATGTAAGTACACTTGAGCCGCCTACACATACAGATGTAGGAGTTGCGCTAAGGGTTGCTGCAGCTGCCGCAGAAATAGATACAGCGGCCGTAGCGGAGGTTGGCACTGAACATCCATCAGTCAAATCGAGCTGATACGACTTACTCACTAAAGGTTGGAAACGTGACTTGGTGTAGCCAATTGGCGCAGCATCTAGAGTCCAAGTGCGTGCTAAACTCTTGCCACCACCCACAGTAATGAGCATAGTAACACTATCGCCCAAACAAATTGCTGCCGGCGTGATGCTCATACTGGCAGATAAAGGCGCCAACTTCTGTATGCTAAATTGCGTAGTATCATTTTTAGCCGTGCAACCATCACTAAGCACCGCGACATACTGCTGTGTGCCTGTGGATGGGCTCAATACAGGCGAATACCCAGATACGCCACCCGCAATCCAATTGATGCTGTGCGCGGTGAGTTTACCGCCCGTGTGCAATAGATTTACAGGCAAGGATTGCCCGTCGCATAAGATGGTATCTCGCACGGCGGAAAGATCCAAAGGCGCCATAAGCGTTACATATACACTATCCGCAACACCAGGAGAGCAGGCATCTGAAAATGCCACCTTATACCATGTTGCAGTTGCCGGGGTTTCGGCAATGCCAGCGGTGCTTTTGCCGTGAGTCCAGGTGTAGGAATAGTTGCTACCCCTGCCACCCTTGCCAAGGGCTGTGAGATTTACGCTACTACCACGACAAATAAGGGTATCATTGTTTAGGCTCAACTCCAATTTAGGATAGGTATAGAGTTTCACTTGCGCAATGGCAGGAACTACAGTGCACGCATCCGTTAAAGTTACTGTATACACTCCCGTATCACTTAGGGTAATATTCTTTGTGTTTCCTATGCCCAAGCCATTGCTCCATGCAAAATTGTATTTGCTTGTATCGCCACCCGAGCCAGATGCCGTTAGACTGATAGATTTACCAATACATACCAATGTGTCAGATGCGGCTATTTTCACATCCAAGGCGGGTTTCACAATCACCCATTGATACGCAGTATCGGGAATTTCAGAACAGCCATCGCTGAGGATAACACGGTATTGGGTACTCGAAGTGGGAGTTACGGTGCGTATGGGCAGTGAAGCTCCTGCAGGATTCCATGTATAGGCATAGGCAGTGCTTAATCCGCCCGTTGCAGTCGCTTTCAGTGTTACGGAACGTCCTGCACAGATGGTGGTGTCCTTCCCAAGATTCACTGACAAGCCCGGACGCACACTCACAGCGATAGAATCTGAAATTTGCTTTCTCGTGCACGCGTCTTTTACGGTAAGCCAATACTGGGTAAGGGCAACAGGCTGCACTGTGAGTTTGGATTGGCTGCTTCCATTACTCCAGCTGTAGCGGTAATCTGCTGCATAGCCTCCGCCAACATTAGGAACCAATACCAAGCTATCTCCCATACAAATGGTGGTGTCATTGCCCAAGGTAAGGGTAAGTGGATTGCGAATGCCTTCAAATTCAATCTTGAAGCCTTTACCTTCGACCAAAGGATCGCTATAGTGACGCAACCAAATAGCATCGCCTGAAAAGGTTTGCCAAGTGCCGCCGAAAGGCATGGTTGTGCCTGTGAATCTTCCTAATTTATTGGACCAGTTGATGCTGTTTTTAAACATGACAATGGAATCATATCCATTTTCATAATCCATTACCAAAAATCTAAATCGAATTTGAGTGGCGCCAGGCACACTTACTTTCAAATTGGTTTGTCGTAACGCCCCATAAAATCCTTCTCCACCATCATCATAAATAAAGCCAAAGCACTTTACAGCCGAATCAGTACCTGCAGCAGGCATGAGGACTGCGTTGCAGATATCATAGGTGCTATCTACTTTTACATACCCTGTTCTGGTAATACTATCGTAGCGATTTTTAAAGCAACTTTTTGCTACCAATTTCACCGAGAAACTGCCATAGGATCCGTACGTATGTGTGGCGTTGAATGAAGTGGAAGTATTGCCATCGCCGAAGTACCATTTACTGGTAAGAGAATTGGTACTCAAATTTGAGAATCTTACAGATTTAACTGTGCTACAAGCTACGGTATCACCAATGAAATCTGCTTTTACATAGCCGCTGTCGTACTTGGCTCCAACACCGCAAACCCACCAAGCATTGGTCACTGCAATCACATGTTTGCTGCAGTTTCCAAACAAATCTGTGGCCGCCAAAATGCTATAGGTACGCGCATCGGCATACTGCGAATTTTTAGTGAGATAGACAGTTAAGTTGCGATAGGCAATTTTAGAAGCATCAATAAGACCCAAGGTATCTATTTTAAAGGCATCTCCTTTTTCATTGGTGCCTTTTATTCCGTCGGTGATGAGGTAAAACCAATAGTTCTGCACGCCGCTATTGTAGTGCACCCCTCCGTTATCACCCGCGCCAAAATACCATTTTGCACCCTTGTAATATCTTGGATTGTTATAGGGATTCGGGTTTGACATATCGCGAATACCCGCACCTGAAGTGGTGAAGTCTTCGCCCATTTTCCAATTGAATTTTCCTGGGCGCGCCCAACGTTCTATACCATTTCCAAATATATCTGAGAAACTCTCATTCAATGCACCACTTTCATAGCTGTAAACAAGCCCTGCTGAGTAGGTGGTAACTGCATGCGCAATCTCGTGTCCGCATACGTCTATAGACGTAAGCGGCTTCCACGAAGTTCCATTTCCATCGCCATAGGTCATGTAAGAGCCATTCCAAAATGCATTCGAATAATTGTTACTATAATGCACATAACTGCGAATTTTTGCTCCATTATTATCAAAGCTATTTCTGCCGAATAAGGTATCAAAAAAATCGTAGGTTTTTTGAGCACCCCAATGGGCATCCGTAGCGATTTCATCTTTATTGGTATTTACATTATTCCAATAATTATCCGCATCCGTAAAATCCACCGCAGCACCATAATTGGTGCCCTTTTGCATGTTGTAGGTTTCAATACCTTTTCCTCGAGAAGCTTCTCTCAAACGGTAATTTCCTGGCGACACGCTGTCGGTCATCAT
>B570J29032_109958748_pt1 | contig 14788 bp, 25 predicted proteins | sample LakMenEpi16Nov12_FD_29032 | JGI IMG/M metagenome (IMG submission 29032)
TTTCAGTCATATAATTAGAATATAATTTACCATAATGATTTATATTTTGAAGCATTTGACATGTGTTAACATGACATTCATAATCATTAAAACGTTCTTGGAATGAAGTATGTATATCCTCTAATATATAAAATCCTCCTGGCTTAACAAAAGGAAATAAATATCCTAAACTAACTTGTTGTTGTTTCATTGTGTGACCACCATCATCAATAATTAAATCAAATTCATCGAAACTTGATTGGTCTAGTACTTTAGCTAAATCTTCTCTATTAGATTGATCTATCTTATCAAATAAAAACATTCTATCATTTTCCTTCTCTATTAATAAATTAATATCAGCGCCATATATTTTAGCATTTGGAAAATAATCAGACCACATTCTAATACTTGGACCATATTGGACTCCAATTTCAAAAATATTAGTAAATGTTTCTCTATATTGATTTAAAAAGCTATCATAAAATGGAGTAAAATTATGATCAGTAGCTTTATCAGTATTGTATTTAACTCCTAATTGTGTTAGTTGATCCATATTATAATGTATTATAAAAATTATTTTGATGTTCTTGTCTTTCAATTGTCTTAGGATGAATTAAATCATATCCTTCAGGTAGATTAGCTATTCGCTTCCATCCTGATAAACGTTCATGTACTTTATTTACCCAGTTTATTTCTGCTGAATTAAAACAAATACGAGTTTGATAATCAGGATAGTTAATCCATCCATTTTCATCTACAAACCACTTCCATTTATCAATATGATCTCTAGTTAATCCATCCACTGTATTAATTCTAGGTACAGCTATAACATCAACTAATCCTTTATTTATATTAAGTATACTATGAATATTATCTAATAACCCTTCACTTAAATACTCATCAGCATCAATAAAGAAAATCCAATCTTTATAACATTTATTTTTAAGATTATTTTTAAAAGAAGAAAAATCATTATTTAAAGAATATTCTATAACCTCATATTCATATCTTGTACCTCGTGCTTCATAACTTTTAACTACATCACGAACTTTTTTAGTAGCAGTTTTATCTAATTGAACTATAACCTCATCTCCATCATTTATATGAGTATGAAGTTGGTTCAAAAGTCTATCTAATTCTTCATGTTCATTACAAGCAGTAATAGCAAAACTAATTGTTACCATGACCTTATTTTTAGATTAAATTAATATAAGCACACGCCTCATCAAAAGACATTTTATCAAATGTTTTTAATGTTTTAGGATCTGATTTATGAGTGGCTCCTTTTAGTTTATTTTTTTCTTCATCTGTTGTCTCAACAGCTATAATACCTGCCCATCCCCAATTATCCTTACTAGTACCATTAGCGAACACAGTACCTTTACTAGGTACATTAAGTACTGTTGGATACCAAACTCGTTTTTTATCATCTACAAATTTAATATCTTTATATAGCTCAGGCAATACTTCTTCTGTATCAAGTACTAATTGACTTCCATCAATCATAACTTCATTAGTTGTGAAACCACAACCCATGCAATTCCATATAATTATCTTATCTGAGCTTTCATGTTCATAGCAAGCATCTGACTCGCAATGAGAACATATTACTAATTTATCATTCATTTTCTTTCTTTTTATTTTCTAATGTACTGTTTATATAATATCCAAATCCTTCTGGATGGTTAGTGTAGTGCCAATTTCCCATTTTATCATTCCATACCATTGTAGTGGATATTGAAGTTCCATTTGATGAGGTAGAGAAAGTATTAGCTGATACTCCAGATCCTGTTACATGTATAGTTCCATTTAATGGTATTTCTTTTATGTAGTAACAATTATCTATTTCATCATCTATTCCAGGATTATCATTATAGTCTTGGATTTCATTTAAAACTTCTTTGATACGGTCCCATTGTTTAGGAGTTGGGTGAAAATCATTACATGCTTCTGTGAAACCTGTAAACCAAACTATAAATTCATTACTTGTCATTGTTTAATGAAATTTTCTTTAATTGAGGTAATTTTAATTCTACTTGTTTAGGTACCTTAGTTTCCAATATAGTATCCAAAACCTCAGCCATTTTATCGAATGAGAAATTTGTTTTAACATGATGGGATTGACGTTTAGATAATTCAAAATATTTATTATATTCATTATAAGTCTTTTTAAACGCGTCAGCTACATCTCCATCATTAGGAGTAAACCATTGTGATTCAGCTAATATCATATTTTTAACAACTGCTGATGGATGTACATTGGTTAAAGTTCCTTTTACTAAGATATTATAATCAGGATAGAGAAAATCTAAATGTCCACTCCATCCACTGGCTATAATTGGTTTTTTAGATAAACTAAATTCAAGTAATGGTCTTCCAAATCCTTCACCTTTAGTTAATGACACCATTGTTTTTACTTTACCATGGTTATATAAGTCATTCATATCTTTATCATCTAAATCACCATGTAGTAAATAAATGTTTGGTAAATCACCTTTAACAGTCTGTCTAATAGCATCTATTTTTTTCAATATTTCATCTCTATCCATTATACAATTAGTAACTTGAGATGTTTTTAGAATTAGAGCTGGTTTTGATTTTTTATTTTTGAATGTTTCTAAAAATGCTTTAATCATGTAACCAACATTTTTTCTATCCTCACCAATATTACCTTGTAACCAATGGCCTACAAATAGAAAACAAAAATCTTCCTCTATTTCATCTAATGAAGCTACTAATTCTGTTTCTTCTAAATTATCATCATCAATATGAAAATATTTATTTAAATCAGCTCCCTCAAATAGTACTTCAATTGGTTTTTCTAATTTAACTACACCAAGAGATTGATTAGTATTAGGATCTTTTTTCTCAAATGATGATGATTCAAATACTTTTTTAGCATGTTCAGATGATACTAAAGTTAAATTCATTTTATTAATTCCTTCAATCCAACTTGGATCACAAATTGTAGTTTCAATACCAGCTGTTATACCAATATTGAATTTACCTATAGGTTGGAATTCATTTGGTACTGTAATTTGAATCCAGATATCTGGTTGTTTTGGTAATTGAGGTTGTTTCCAAATTAAATCCAATATATTTTTATCTTCTGGTTTGTTAGGGTTTAAAGCACCATATGATGTACTTCCCCAACGTTGAGATATGATTCTAATATCATATTTATCATATTTTAAAAGTGCTTTAACTACATCTCTACTTCTAGCTCCATAACCTGACATTGTGTCTATAGGACAACTTATAACTAATAATGGTTTCATAACTATTAATAAACTAATTTGTGACGAATATGATTTCTTTTTAACGGTTCTATTTTAATTAACTCAAATTTTGATCTTGGTACCCAATTGTTTAATACTGTATCAACATGGTTAATAATATTTTTACTCATGTTAGAAGCACTCATTTTAGATTCTTCTGATGTTACCCACTCACGAGCTAAATCACCTCTGCGTTTTCTTTCTTCAGCTCCTAACTCATATACTTTCATTATAGCATCAGCTGCGTCTTTAAAATCAACTCTATCATCAAATATATAAGGTGTAGGTACTGAACCTTGTATACTTATACTACTTGGAAATACTGGTACTGCCCAATCTCCACATTTTTTATATGTTCCAAAATGATTAGAACAAAAATCTTTATCAAACTCAATCCAATTGCCGTTTTCATCCTCAAACCTCATTTGATCCTGCATACCACCAGTAACATTAGCTATAATCATTTTACCACACATCATACCTTCAGTCAATGATAAACCCCATCCTTCATTAGATGATAATAATATAACAGCATCAGATAAATTATATAATAAATTAATTTCTTCAGATGATATTCTTTGATCTGAAAAATATATTTGAGAACATTGTTCTTCTGTAAATAATATATCCCTAACAGAATATAAATCTGTACCATGTTCATCAATAGGTTGTGTATGTAATATAATAGCACATTTGTCTGCTTTTTCTTTAGGTAATTTATCTAAAAATAACTTAAAAGCAGCTAGTGTATCAGGAACTGATTTACGTCTAATGTTTCTAGAATTAAACATTAAAGTAAAATCATAATTCTTATCTTTAAAAATCTGAGTCTTAGCTTTTAATAATTTAGAATCATTTTTATCTACAGGATGAAATATTTTTTCATTAATACCATGTGGTATATAACTTAATATTTTATTCTTAACTTTATCACCTAACACTAATTTATTTATATTAAGTGTTTGTTTTGATATAGCCATTAATCCATCACATGATTCATAATAAGCCTCATTATATAATGGTGCTGGATATTCATCCCAAATATTTAAGTAAATCATAGGTATGGTTTTTCTAATTTCATTTTCCATTTGAAATAACCAAGTCCAATATCTTGGATCAGTGAAAAACATTAACACATCTGGTTTTTCTATGTCTATTAATGTTCTAATTAATTGAGGATCACCATAACCTGATACTGGATATACAAATACACTAGCATCATTAATTTCATTAAATATGTTAGTGTCTGGACTTAAATCAAGTCGTTTACCTTGTTCTGGATGATTAATAGCACCACCTACATTTGTCCAATTAAAGACATGAGATGTACCTACAACCATTTCTCTAGCTATAGTAGCAATACCAGATGTAAATCTAATATCATCACATAATAAGAGTATTTTTTTTCTCTGTTCTTTAGGAATGTAACCTTCTTTCATAACGTATTTTAATTATTTTTTAAACTTGACTACCGGATAATGCTAAGTTATTGTGAGCGTGTATTTCTTTTCTGAAATCATCATCAGTTAAATACATATGAATACTTCTATCTACTAATTTTTGAAGTGAGAATTTTGTACGTACACATAGTACTTTAAATTCTTCAAATAACTCTTCACTAACTTTAACACTTGTTAATTTATTTTCTGCCATAATATATTGCTTTTATTGCGTATATAAATATATACAGAAATCAAAAAACAACATTCTTATTACAAAGTGTTTTATCATTACTGAATGGACAATAAGTACAAGAATCTTTACTTACTATTTTAGGATATTCTTTATCTATTGATTTACCATCACCATCAAAACATTCAGATAAGAATGAATTAAATCGTTCCATTGCTTGTTTACGTTTTGTTTTACCACTAGCTGGTTTAAATGATGATATATAAGGTATAGGGAATGCATCATTCTCCCAAATTTTTCTTTTCATTATAAAAAACTCAACTTCAATCTTATCAATATCAATATTATATTGTTTTGAAAAATATTCTTTATAAAGTAATATTTGAGATATTTTTATCTCATCCTTTTTAGCTTTATCATTCCATCCTTGTCTTGATGTTTTGATATCATATATATAAACTTTATCTAAATCTTTATCATATAATACAAAATCAATATAACCTTTTAAGAATAAATTTTTAGATAGATTAACCATTAATGGCATCTCAATTCCTAATAATACTACATTACGAGTTGAGAAAAGTTGAGTACGATGTTTTTTAAACCAAGTAAGTACACTAACCCCATCTTCAAAAAATTCTTTCATCTCATCTGGATTAGAGAAATGTTGTTTACTTCTTTCAAATTCTTCTTTGTACACAGCTCTAAAACGTTCATTAAACATAGCTATTATATCTATTCTGTCAGCAGCTGCTCCACTTTCCTCATACATTACTTTTAAATAATGTTGTACTGTTTCATGAACTGAAGTACCAAATATAGTATGAATTGATGCTTGATATGAAGCTAAACCTTTAACATAATTCAAATACCATTGATGAGGGCATCTACGATATATAGAATATTGAGAATAAGATACTGTGGTTTGAAATCTATAATCTATTTCTTTAGGTGCAGTATTTTTTATTTTTAATTCAACTTCAGTTAATTTATTTTTTGCCATATTTCATTCTTATTTGTTCTCCCAACTGCATATCATTAGGATATTTATTAACTAAATCTTGAATTGTATTTAATGTAGTTATTTCTTTTTTTAAATATTGAGCCATGTCTAATGCTTCTTCATACGCATGTTGAAGCATATTTTGATGGTTATTTTCACCTAATGTTGTATTATATTTTTTTAAACCTACATCTGCTCTCAACTTTAAATCTTCCATCACTGACCATGTAATATCATCTTGTGGGCGTTCAATTATTTTACTCATATAGAATGTATTTATAATTTAAATTTAGTTAATTTAACTAGGGACGCCAAGTTAATTAATTGTTAATAATTTACTGTATTATCTAGTTTATCTTTTTTAGTGATAAACTTATTGCTTATTTCATTAATTAGTTTATCTAATCGTGAATCAATATAACTAATGTTATTATCAATTCTACGATCAGTAACTTCTTGTAAATCGTGTCGATCACGTTCAATTGAATTGTATCTAGACTCAATATCCATCCAGACATTTCTCATTTCTTCTTCTATTGACTTGACCTTTTTTGATACCTTAATAGCACCAATAGTAAGCCAAACCAGTATCCCAACCACAACTGTAGCTGAAACACCTAATAAAAATGTAATCATTGTTTTTTTCTCCTTTTTTGTTTTGTACTTGGCGTCCCCAAGTTAAAAGTATTTTTTACTAATTGAGTATCAATTATGTTAACATAATCTTTAGCTTCACGAGTACTACATTGATAATATTCAGCTACTGCTTTAATAGTCTCAGAGTCATTTTTACCACTTGCTTTAATATATTTAAAGAATGATTTCTTTTTAGGTAATAAATCACAATAGAATTTATAAACCATTCTATTAGGACAATTAGGATATTTTTGAATCATATTAACAACATCAATGTAATCTGGATTCATACTTATAAAACGATGAATCATGAATGTATTAAATTCAGATTTATCTTCATCCGTAAATGTATTCCACGGTTGTTTATTATATGTTATCTGATTTATCCAATCAAATAGATTCATCTAGATTCTTTAATGGTTCTGGTAGGAATGCTTCATTAACATGACCGCATTTAGAACAACTAAATACAGGTAATGGAATTAGAGCATCTTGAGGTGTACCTGTTAAAAATTTATTTGCTTTTCTAAGCATAAGACCTTCTTGGAATACATCATGACCACACTCATCACAAACAATCGGAGTTGTTTTCTTTAGGTCAATGTTTAATTTAATTTGTTCTTGTTGACTCATATTATATATTTAAAAGTTTAGCGATTGCGGACATAAAACATATTTCTTTATCAGGTATAGTTGTTGAATGAAATAAGTATTCTTCTATAATTATAGTAGCATCAGGTGATGAGAACTCATTATGTAGTTCCTTATATAAACCTGTAAAATCAGTCACATTATTATCTGCTATAAGTTGTCTGATATTATTAAATGATGTTTTTTTCTTTGATTTGACTTCATTAATTATTTGTTCTGTATAATGACTATCAATAATATTTTTAGCTATTAATTTACCTCCAATTGATAGACCCTGAAGTGAATTAAGTGCTCGTCTAATATCAGGATATGTTTTTTTGATTATTTCAACTACATCTTTAATATCATACTCTATTTGTTCTATATCAAGTATTTCCTTTAAACGTTTAGCTATGGTTTTAGGTTCGGGAGTATTTAATGCAAATGACGTTAATCTTGATTGTAATGGATCAATAATACGCTCTACAAAATTACAAGTAAATATAAATCTAGTTGTTAAACTAAATGATTCAATAACATTCCTAAGTGCCGCTTGAGCATTTATAGTTAAGAAATCAGCTTCATCTAATATAACCACTTTAAGTGGTTTAAATGTAGCTCCAGAAGCAAATTGTTTTACTTTATCTCTAATTGTATCAATACCATTCTCATCAGAACAATTTAGATATATAAAATCACAATTGATATTTCCTACAACTAATTTAGCAGCTGTTGTTTTACCAGTACCAGCTGATCCATGAAGTAATAGATTAGGAAAATCATTTTTATCAATCCATCCTTGTAAACTATTAATAAACTCTTCATTACCTAAATATCCTTCTAAAATACTAGGACGATATTTCTCTACCCAAAGAGTATGTTTTGTATTAAACATAACTTTTATTTTTTAATATATTCAAATATAATGTCAATATTTCGAGGCGCCAAATATTTTATAGTATGGTACTTATTAATATGGTTTAATGGTTTAGCTTCTTTTTCATGTTGTGACCATTGAAACTCACCACCAAATCCCATCCCACAATAATAACCTAAATCACTATAAACAATAAATTCAGGTTGAATACAGTCTATCGGTTTATTTTCTTTCTTTTTCCTACCCATTTTATTTTACTGAATTAGTTTTTAATTGATTGTCTTCTACTATAAGATATTCTCCTGATGTATCCATTGTATCTATAAAATAATATCTACCACCAGTAAATTTATCTGATCCTTTTAGGTCAAGTCGTCTCATTTGAGTATGACCTACAATTTGAATATAATCTTTCTTTAATCCTTTATCATGTTTTTTATTTGCACTCATAAGTGAACCTGGTCTAATCCAAATTGGAGTTTGCGTTGTATTATCTCCATAACCATCAAAGCCATTAAATTCAAATGCTTTAGGTTTGTATTTAAATAGTTCATTTAAGTCAACTACAATACTCTCTTTAGACCAACCATCAGATCCAAATACTTGATCCATGAATATAGGACTTACACCAGCATGAGTGAATAGATAATCTCCGAATCCATAAGCCATTTGTAAATGATATCTATTTTCATCTATTACTTGAGTAATTGAAGGTGCAATTCCAGATTGATATCCACTTGTACCTGTGTATCCAATTTCTGGAAAGTAGTGATGGTCGTGATTGCCAATTAATAATGTAACTTCAATTTGTGGATTATTTTCTTTGTATTGAATAATCTCTTTAAAATTATGAATTTGTTCTACTCCTGGAATATCAAATGAATCAAAGTAGTCACCTATAAAGATAATCCTATCAGGTTGTTCCTGATGTATGGCTAGTTTCCAATTGGAACGACCATGTGTATCGCCTAATATTATTGTTTTCATAATTTAAATATAGTTAAAGAATTTAGGTTAATTACTTAATGGTGCTTTAATTGCTGGATGTGATTGGTAATTTTCTAATTCAAAATTGACTTGTCCGTGTATTGTTTCATCAAATCCTTTATGTTCTAAGTTAGCTAAAAATATAGGATTCATTTTTAGTTTAGGTAATTCATAAGGATGTCTTGAACATTGTTCTGCTGCTTGTTCTAAATGATTGTTATATAAATGAACATCACCTAAATTGCCAATCAATTCATCGGGTACCATATTAACTAACTTAGCAATTATTTCTAATAACAAAGCATAAGATGCTATATTAAATGGTAGTCCTAAAAATGTATCTACACTTCTTTGATTCCACATTAATGAAATTGCTCGTGTTGGTATATTATTCTCTTTTAATTCCTCTACTGTATAGTATTGAGGTAGATTATCTTTTTCAGTCAAACATAAATGTTTATCCATAAGTTTAACTCGTTCTGTTTCATCTAACTCTCTCGTATAAATTTGAAATCCATAATGACAAGGTGGTAATACCATTTGGTCTAACTCACCTACATTCCAAGCCGATACCATTAATCTTCTACTATCAGGATTTGTTTTGAGTTCGGAGATTAGATTTGCGATTTGATCTATTTCAATAGGAAAGTCTTCCCAAGTGCTTGTTGTTTTATCTAATCCTTCCCAACTTCTCCATTGCTTACCGTAGATTGGTCCTAACTCACCCCACTTATTAGCAAATTCATCATCGGTTTTAATTAAATTTATAAATTGTCCTATATTCCAAATTGAAAAATCAGGATCTTCATCATCCTCACTATTACTCATAAAATTTTTGAAAGCGTCACCATCCCAAATATGACAATCATTATCAACAAGATATTTGATATTAGTGTCACCTCTTAAAAACCACATTAATTCAGTTACAATTGCTTTCCAAGCCATCTTCTTTGTAGTTAATAATGGAAATCCTTCTTTCATGTTGTGTCTAATCTGTCTACCAAATATTGATTTAGTTCCAGTTCCTGTTCTATCTGCTTTATCTACTCCGAAATGTATTAAATCAAGTAATAATTCTTTATATTGACGATCTATATTATTCATAAATTTATATTGTTTATTCAGTTATAGGTTCATCCCAAACTTTTTTAAAGAACTCATCCATGTTATACTCTCTTTTTATAACTAATCCTCTAATATATTCAATTCTTTTTTTATCACCCTCAATATTAATATTATGTTCATTAACACGAGCTATCATATTATATAAAGCTCTAAGTGTATTATAATAAGGTTTAGCATCTTTTATAAAACTTACCATACGTTCCCAATACTTAAAAGCAGTGGATGATCTAGGATCTAAAGCGTATCTCATTCTGTAACTATAAGTAATGCTAGGATGTACAAGACGAAGTTCAAAATCATCATAATATATAGTTATGATATCTTTTTTTCTAAGTATTTCATCATTAAATATATCTATTTTAAAATATTTATGAACTGAAAGATCAACTCCGAGAATATCATTTTCTACGTCATCCCATGATTTTGAAAATTGCCACATACGTTCTTTAGGATCAAATTTATATGGTATTTTGAATTTTTCACCAGCTCCATCCCAACCATATCCTACTTTCATATCATTTAAATCAAAGAAGTTTTTTATATTATTATAATCTTCTTCAGTAAATTCTTCTCTTAAACCAAAATCAAAATCACCTATAGGACTCATAGGTTCAAGACCTAGTAATCTAAGAGATAAACTACCTGTTAAAACAAATTTATTATTCATTGTTAACATAGGTAAAATATACTTATTAAATGCTTCTTTAGCATCTTTATCTAGGTTATCAAGAATATTTTGTTTAAACTTAAGTTTTAATTTACCTGTTTGGGAATCAATATTATAAACTATATTCATAACTTTTATTTAATGTAATTAAAAAATTTGTTAACTACTTGTTGTTCACCTTTAGATCTAGGTTGAGCAGGTGGTCGTTCTACTACTTTGGCTTTTCTACCTCTAGGTTTTCTAGGTTTGTCATCATCATAATCACTCCAGTTCCATTTCTTAACTTTCTCTAAAAATGCTGATTTATAACTTGCTAAACGTTCAGTTTCTGTTCTCATAACCTTAATTTATAAAATGAAATAAAGTCAAAATATTCGATCCTTATCTTCATCATCAATTTCCCAATCCAAAAAATCTTTACCTTTATAATCTTTATGATGCTTATGCATATAAATAATTCCTCCAGCCCATAACCAAGCTATTGTAATTGATATAGCTATTATAAGTAAAATTAATCCTATCATTGTTTTTTATTTTTAAATAAGTCTGATAATTTTTTTGCTGGTCTAATAATTTTTCCGGTATGTTCCTCTATTAATGGAGCTCTCCATAGTTCATATGATAACCAGATAAAAATTATAATTAATATAACTGTTAATCCCACCATCCTCTAATGTTTTGTTCTAATATTTTAAATAGTAATTTATGTGCTCGTTCTTCATTTATTCTAGCTATTTGAAGTGCAATTTTTGCTTTAGGTGCTTGTAAATCAGGAACCATTCTATATATTAATGGATATTTTTTAAAATAATCATCATAATGTTCTGATATTGGTTCCTCATCCATTTCATAACTACCTGGATGGGAAATACTAGGTATAAATTTAATATCTGATTTGTAATAATCAATGTATTCCATCCCATAATATTCGCTTTGTACTTTTTCAATTAAACGAACACACAGCATCATTATTTCAGCATCACGTTTAGCTCTAGTATGTCTATCTTTATCACCAATATACTTAGCTTGATTTTTAAGTTTAAATTTGAGTATTTCAAAAATGAAATGATCATCCCAATCTTGGTCTTTCCAGATAATAGGAAACCAACGAATTAAATTGTAGATTTGTTTGAAGAATTGTTTTATTCTATACATAACCTTAATTAATAATAAAAAAAAATGGGGACTCAAATGAGTCCCCTTTTACTTACTTAACTGGAACTGGACGGTTTGGTGTTTCTCCACCTACTGGAATTTGAGATGTGGTAGAGTCTGTAGCTGATATAGCTGAATCAACTACTGATGCACTGTCTGATACTACTAAACTGTCAGTAGTTGTCTGTTCTGTTGAACTGTTTCCTCCGCAAGCTGTAAATACAACAGTTGCTAATACAATCATAACTTTTTTCATAAAATTTATTTTTTTATATAATTAAATATAACGTCTTATCTCGGTCAAGCCAAATTAGTGTTTGTTTAATAATAACAATAATTTTTTATACACTATTTTTTAAAAATCTTTATTTATTCCAAAATTAAAACTTTCTGCTTTATCATACCCTAAACCACTTTGTCTACAGTAATTTAGAGATAGTGATATTGATTTATCTTTAAAAATATATAAATTATTATTTAAATCGTATTCAGCTAAGATATCTTTGAATGCATAAAAGTAGTTTAAGCCGCCGCTAAAGGAAAAGGAATAATACTTATTGCTGTAGAGCGGAAAAGTTATCTTTGCGCCATTATACTCATATCCTTTCAGCAATGACCAGTATCCAAAGTTAACTCCTATCGATATTCCTGATTTTAAATACCTGCCGTATTCAACATTAGCACCTAGTGTATTTTTCCAATCTTTGATGGGAGAATTAAAAAACAACCCTGTACCAGCATATACATAGTTTTTTTGACTGTACGCTGCTGAACTTATTAGGAGTAGTATTATTATTATAATGTTTTTCATTTTTAATTTATCTTCTTATTGGTTTTTTAATTGGTTTCTTTTTTGCTATTGGTTTTTTAGTTACTCTCCTAGCTGTCTTTTTTACAGGTTGAGCTTTTTTTCTATCTCTTATAGCTGAATAGAATATTGATCCACTTAGCATTATAGCTAATGCTAAACAACCAATCATAAAGTTATCAAATATTCGGATAAGTGATAACATCTTAACTGTTTCTTCTTGACCAATTCTAGACTGTAAATCTGTTAACCAGTTAATCCTGTCTGTTACTGATAGTAGCTCTTCTTTAATATTACTTTGCTCTAATAATTTTTGAGCACCTATTTTATCAGTTTCAGCTAACTTAAATATATCATCAAGTTTTTCATCAATGTCAATCATTTGCTTATCAGATAACTTAGCAACTGAGTCTTCTTCAGGAACTAAATATGTAGAAAGATAAGCTTTCCACTCTTTACCTGTTTGTTCTCTTACTTCCATTATCTCATCTTTATGAGTAAGTAGCGTATCTACATTAATAATGCTGGTAGATAACGCACTACTGATGTAGGTTCCGTAGTAATCAAATCTGTGTGATAAAAGGGGTCCTGGCTTTAATCTGTCTTCTAAAATTGTAGTGGCGGATGCTTGTATTTTATCATTTACATGCTTTCCAAATAATGCTACAGCTATTATTATCGCTGTAAGAATGATCATAATTGTTGAACTCTTCATATTAACCTCTTTTGATTCGTGACTTTGATTTTTTAATTATTCTTTTTTTTTGAGGTGGTGTTCCACCTGTTTTTATATTTTTAATAAAATCTGTTGGGTTGTTAGCAAAGTTTGTAGATATCTTAACTATGCCTGTTAATAACTCAGGAGAGTTTAATCCTACCAATCCATAAGTAATAGCTTTATACATGGATGGCACTTCAAACTGCTCTAATATGAACCAAGCAATTAGAGAAGCAATCATGGAGGCAGATATATTACTAATAACTTGTGAAGGAGTTTTATCTTCAGGATTCTTGCTTGTCGCAAGCCTGGCGATCATTCCTGCTGCTCCAATAAGTAATACTATCCAACCTCCATTTAGGAATAATGGAACAAATTTACTTAGGTTATCCATTATTGTTTATTTACTCTGCTTCTTTTTTCTTGTTAATGAACTTATCTACAGAAGCAATTCCGAAACAAGCAATTGTTAATACTTTAAATGAATCATAAATAAATTCATTTACTAACAATGGTTTGTTCATGGCGCCTGTAACTATATCAGCTATAGCAAATGCACACATCATGCAAAATGCTAAAAAACCAATAATAGCTTTTTCATTAATAGTGTTGTTGTCGTCAAATAATTGACTGAAGAATTTTTTCATACTTTTAATTTTTATTTAAACAGAAAAAGATTGTATATATTAATATACAACCTAATTTATTACACATATAAATATTATAGTAAAAAAAAAGGCAACCATTGCTGGTTGCCTGGAATAAAAACTTAGCCTGGGACAGTAAAACTTTTGAGAACTGTGCTAAGTATTATTTATTTTTAAGTCCATCCATATACAATATCTTTTGCTCTCTCTGGACCATACCATTTTAATAATTTTTCTCTATTTATTTTTAAAAATTCATCTCTAGTTTCAGTTGGTACCCATTCAAAATTTTCTTGTCCCATTTTATAATCAGCGGCGAAAAAATCAATTTCTGGATGTCTAATGTGATGAGCTATATCCCATGTTCCACAAATCATAGTATTATAATTGATAGCAAATACTGAATTAAGTATAATACTAACCCATTCAAATGCTTGTATCCAATGACTTGTTTGAAGTATTGGATACATATCATTACTGTTATAAGTTTGTTTTGTTATGTCATTCCATAAATTGAAATATAACTCTATTAACTTAATATCATTAAACCAAAATCCTCTTATCCAACCATCAAATGTAATATCACCTATATAATTTTCTTTCCATTCAAATAAATATGAATCATTTAAATTATCTATTCGTACAT
>B570J29032_109958745_pt1 | contig 14782 bp, 21 predicted proteins | sample LakMenEpi16Nov12_FD_29032 | JGI IMG/M metagenome (IMG submission 29032)
CCGCCGCGCTTTCGGCCGCTGGAGAGCTGGCTGGAGCTGGTGCGCCAGGGGGTGCTCGATGGCGCCCTGGTGTCGGGGCTGGAGTTTGCGGGGGCTGGGCCACCGCAGGCCAGTGAGCTGGAGCTGTTGCCCCTGGGTGCCGTGCCGCTCGATCTGGCGCTCGCAGGTCGCCATCACCGCCCCGATGGCGCCCAGCCGGAGGTGCTGGTGCCGAACCGGGCGGTGGCTCCCGCTCTGCAGCGGGAGTTGCTGCAACGGGGATTGCCGCTCAGGACCGCCGGCAACAGCTGCCACACACCGGCCCAGTGGCTGGCGCGCCTGCAGCAGGCCGGCCTGGCCATGCCCTTCCCCCGGGTGGCGCCTGGTGATTGGTGGCAGGCGCTCACCCAGCTGCCCCTGCCGGAGCCGATCGTGGTGCCGCTCTGGCTGGTGGTGCCGCAGGAGTGGCAGCGGCAGGCGTTGCTGGCCCACACCGCCGAGCGGTTGGCTTACAGCCCGGCCCAAAAGTATGCGCCAGGTGCATAGCGATGCAGATTCAAGATCAATGCAGGTCGCTAGCGGTTCCCAGGAGCACCGCTGCGCTGCAGACTGCAGAATGGCTTTCCCTCCGCACCCCGATGCCGACGCAGCCTCGGCAGGCGGTGCCCCGATGACCGCCCGCCTGGAAGACCTCAAGCCTGATGCCCTGGTGAAGGGCCTGGTAGGGCGCGAGGCTGTCCGGATTGTGTCCGCCGAGATGCTGGGGGAGGCCGCCTGCAGGGTGGTCTTCCGCAACCAGGGTGGGGAACTGGGCGAGCAGCTGCTGTTCCGCAGCAACGAGGCCGACCTGGAGCTGGTGGGTGGTGGCCGCAAGTGGAGCTTTGGCGGCAGCGGTGATCTGTTCCGGCTGGTAAGCGAGGCCGAGCGGATCCAGCTGGCCTACCTGTTTGATCCTTACGTGGCGGTGAGCAGCAGCACGATCGACCCCCTGCCCCACCAGATCAGTGCGGTGTATGAGCACATGCTGCCCAGGCAGCCAATGCGCTTCCTGCTGGCCGACGATCCGGGGGCGGGCAAGACGATCATGGCTGGCCTGCTGATCAAAGAGCTGCTGATCCGGGGCGAGCTGGAGCGCTGCCTGATCGTGGCGCCGGGCTCGCTCACCGAGCAGTGGCAGGACGAGCTGAAGGAGAAGTTCGAGCTCAACTTCGAGCTGCTCACCCGCGATCTGATCAACGCCACGGGTCTGGGCAACCCGTTCGAGCAGCGGTCGCTGCTGATCGCTCGGATGGACATGCTCTCCCGCGACGACGAGCTGCAGACCCGGCTGGAGCAGGCGCCGGAGTGGGACCTGGTGGTGTGCGACGAGTCGCATCGGATGAGCGCCCATTACTTCGGCAGCGAGGTGAAGCGCACCAAGCGCTACGAGATGGGCCGGCGGGTGGGCAACCACACCCGCAACCTGCTGCTGATGACGGCCACGCCGCACAACGGCAAGGAGGAAGACTTCCAGCTCTACATGGCCCTGCTGGATGAAGACCGCTTTGCCGGTCACCAGCGCGATGCCGTGCACCGCAGCGATCCCACCGACCTGATGCGGCGGCTGGTGAAGGAAGACCTCTACACCTTCCATGGCACCAAGCTGTTCCCGGAGCGCAAGAGCTACACGGCGGAGTACGAGCTCTCCGATGCGGAGAAGGTGCTCTACGAGCGAGTGACGGACTACGTGCGCGAGGAGATGAACCGCGCCGACCGGAATGCCAACCAACAAGGCGGCGGCAAGAAGCGAGTCAATGTGGGTTTCGCCCTGATGACCTTGCAGCGGCGGCTGGCCAGCAGCCCGTTCGCGATTCACCGCTCGCTGGAGCGTCGGCGCGAGCGGCTGGAGAGCCGTCTCAAGGAAGAACGGATCCTGCTGGAGGGCCGCAGCGCCGAGAGCCGCCTGCAGCTCGATGCCAAGTACCAGCCGGGTGGCCTGAGCGACGACGAGATCGACGACCTTTACGAAGAAGACACCGCTGGCGAGATCGAGGGCACCGAGGAGGCGTTCACCGATAACGCCACCTCAGCCCAGACCCTGGCCGAGCTGGAGTTCGAGATCCAGACCCTCAAGGAGCTGGAGCAGCTGAGCCGCAAGGTGGTGGACCAGCGCACCGATGCCAAGTGGCAGGAGCTGGACCGGATCCTCGATGACCCGCTGATGAAGCAGGCCAACGGCGCGCGCCGCAAGTTGGTGCTGTTCACCGAGTTCAAAGACACGCTGATGGATCTGGCCGCCAAGATCCGCGACCGGCTGGGGCGGCCGGAGGCGGTGGTGGAGATCCACGGCGGCGTGGCCCGTGATCGGCGCCGCCAGATCGTGCACGCCTTCATGAACGACCCGGAGGTGGTGGTGCTGCTGGCCAACGACGCCGCCGGGGAGGGCGTGAACCTGCAGCGGGCGCACCTGATGGTGAACTACGACCTGCCCTGGAATCCGAATCGGCTGGAGCAGCGCTTTGGCCGCATCCACCGGATCGGCCAGAAGGAGGTCTGCCATCTCTGGAACCTGCTGGCCAAGGACACCCGCGAGGGCGACGTGTACATCCAGTTGCTGAAAAAGCTGGAGGCCGCCCGCGAGGCCCTGGGCGACAAGGTGTTTGACGTGCTCGGCCAGTTGTTCTCCGGCCGCTCGCTGCGGGAGCTGCTGATGGATGCCGTCCGCTACAACGAGCGCCCGGAGGTGAAGGCCCAGCTGGAGTTGGAGATTGAGGGAGCGGTGGACCAGCGCCACCCGGAAGACCTGCTGGCCCAGCGGGCCCTGGTACGCCAGGGCATGGATGCGGCCACGGTGGAGCAGCTGCGCCAGCAGATGGAGCGGGCGATGGCCAAACGCATCCACCCCCACTACGTGCACGACTTCTTCATCGAGGCGTTCAGGCGGCTGGGGGGCAAGGTGAACCCCCGCGAGAAGGGCCGCTACGAGATCACCTACGTGCCGCCGTTGTTGATGGACCGCAACCAGCAGATCGGCATCGGGCTGCCGGTGCAGCCCCGCTATGAGCGCATCTGTTTTGAAAAGGAGCACGTGGCCGATAGCCCCCGGGCAGAGCTGGTGAGCCCTGGTCATCCGCTGCTGGAGGCCTGCATCTCACTGGTGATGGAGCGCGATGGGGCGGTGCTCGGCCAGGGGGCGGTGCTGGTGGATGAGCGGGATCTGGGCACTGAGCCCCGGCTGCTGTTCTGCCTGGAGCACGGCCTGCAGGACGGCCGCAGGACGCGATCAGGGCAGCAGCAGTTGATCTCCAACCGGCTGCAGTTCCTGGAGATCAGCCGCAGCGGAGAGGTGCATCCCGCCGGATCGGCTCCGTATCTGGACTACCGGCCCTTGCGGGAGGTGGAGCAGGCGTTGGTGGCCCCCTGTTGCATGAGGAACAGCCGCTGCAGGAGAGCTGGCTGGCGCAGGACTGGGACGGGGTGGTGCTGCAGCACGCCATGGCCACCCTCGTGCCCCAGCACCTCGACGAGGTGAAGCGCGAGCGGCTGGAGCGGATCGCCAAGGCTGAGCGGGAGATCAAGGCCCGCATGCAGCGGGAGATCAACCACTGGAGCCGCCGCTATGCCGAACTGCAACTCCAGGAGCAGGCGGGCAAGCAGGTGCGACTGCCGGCCCAGGTGGCCAGGGAACGAGCCGAGGTGTTGGTGAGCCGGCTGGAGAAGCGCCTGGCCCAGCTGCAGGCTGAAGCGCAGATCACCGCCAAGGTGCCGAACCTCAAGGGCGGAGCCCTGGTGATCCCGGCGGGCCTGCTGCTGAGCCTGCAGGGCCAGAGCGATCCGACGAGTGTGGATGCGCAAGCTCGCAAGCGGGTGGAGCTGCTGGCGATGAACGCCGTGTTCGAAGCGGAGAAGGCCCTGGGCCGCATGCCCAAGGACGTGAGCGCCCAGCGCGGCCTGGGCTACGACATCGAATCGATCGATGCCCAGGGGAACCTGTTCTTTATTGAGGTGAAGGGCCGGGCCGATGGAGCCGACTCGGTGACGCTCACGATCAATGAGGTGAACACCAGCCGCAACGCCCCCCACCGCTTCCGCCTGGCGCTGGTGAGTATCGAGGGCGATCGGGCCTCGCTACCTGTGTATGTGAGCGGTGTGGACTGGGGCCTGCCGGGCTTTGGCGACACCCAGATCACCAAGAACCTGCAGCAGCTGCTGGCGGCGGGGAGGGCACCGCATTGAGCTGTTCAGCTGGGAGGGGAGGAGGCCTGGCGCTCGCCGTCCGCAGGGCAGGCAGCCCGCAAAAAACTCAGCAGGAATCCTCCTAGGATTGACCACAGGGTTGCCGGGATGCCATGGCCAAGCAGTCCATTTCCATCTCCGTTGAAACCGACCTGCTCGAGGCGCTCGATCAGGAGCTGCGTCACAAGCCGCATCGCCAGCAGAACCGCTCAGCGGCTGTGGCCGAGGCGCTGGAACTGTGGCTGCAGGCACGGCGTCTGGCGACGCTGCGGCAGGCCTATCGCGAGCTGGGCCAGCTGGAGGGCGGTGATCTGGACGCGGCCGCGCAGGATGCCGTGGACATGGGCAGCGCAGCCCTGGGCGGGGAGGCCCTCGACCCGGAGCCATTGGAGCGCTTGGGTGGCTGAGCGGGGACGTCTCTACCGGTGGCCCCGCAACCGACCCTTTGGCGACAGCAAGGCCAGGCCCGTGCTGGTGGTGTCACCGGATGCGGCCAATGGGGCCAGCCAACGCCGGGTGGTGGTGCCGATCAGCCGCGATCCTCGCCTGGCGGAGCTGGTCTTTGCCGTTCCCCTGCCTGCAACAGCTGACACCGGACTGCAGCAACTCAGCTATGCGATGGCCTGGCACCCCACCACGGTGCTGCGGGAGCAGCTGGAGGGTCCGTTCGGCAGGATCAGCCCGGAGCAGCTCAGGAGCGTCCTGGAGGCCATGCGCATGGCCCTCGATCTGGTCATGCTGGAGCCCTGGCAGGAGGGTGTGTGACAGCCAGGGACGTCCAGTCACCCCCGGTAGCGTGGGGTGGTTCCGAGCCACAGCCATGGCCGCCACACCCATTGCTGACCTGCTGCAACTCCCCATGGGAGAGCGGGTGGCGCTGGCGATGGCCCTCTGGGACAGCCTCGATGAAGGGGGCCGCAGCGATGCGCTGCCGGTGGCCGCGGATCTGTGCAACGAGCTGGATCGGCACTGGGCAGCTCACCTCAAGAACCCCGAAGCGGCCATGCCTTGGGAGCAGGTGCGCAGCCAGCTGGGGCTGGGATGAAGCGGACGGTCCGCTTCCTGCCGGAGGCGCTGGAGGGCCCGATCGATTCCCAAAGCTGTCGAGCGCCAACACCAGCCGCGAAGCCATCGGCTGTTGAGCACCCTGCCTGTTGAACCACACGATCAACCCTGTCTAACTTCATGAGCTACTACTCCAATGCCCAGCTAGAAGCCATGCTGGAAGACACAGAATCAGACCAGGCGGAACGCAAAGAAACTTGGGCTGGAAGCGCCAAGTCAAAAGGCAGGGAAGCCGTCTGTGCGTTTGCCAATGACCTCCCCAGTCACAACACTCCAGGAGTGCTTTTTGTTGGCGCAAAGGATGACGGAACTCCTTCGAGGATATCTGTTGACGATCAGCTTTTGCTGACCCTTTCCGATATAAAGACGGATGGGAAGATCGTGCCTCCTCCCTCGGTTACCGTCGAAAAATGAGTCTTGAAAGGTGCTGACATGGCGGTTGTTTCCGTATGGCCTGCCGAATCGCCACCTGTTCGCTATGAGGGAAAAGTCTGGATTCGTGTTGGACCACGGCGCGGGATCGCTACAGCGCAGGATGAGCGCATTCTCAACGAGAAGCGTCGCTTCCGCGATCAGCCTTTTGATGCCAAGCCATGCAGTAGTGCAGAGATCGGCAACCTGGATCTCGCCTGGTATGCAGAGAACTATCTTCCGGCAGCAATTGCCACTGAAGTGCTAGAAGCCAATGAACGTTCTATTGAGCAGCGTCTTGCCAGTACGCGAATGATTCTGAGCCCTGATGAACCCACTCCCACCCACCTTGCAGTTTTGACTCTGACCAGTCAACCCAGAGACTTTCTCCCTGGCTGCTATGTTCAGTTTCTCAGAGTTGCAGGCCCCACCTTGGCAGATCAGCCAATAGACGAGGCAGAGTTCGAGGGGAGACTGGCAGACGTGATTCGACGCGTGGAAGAAAAGCTTGACTCTCACAACCGCACTGCCGTCGATTTCACAAGCGGGACTCTTGAGCGGCGCAGACAGCTTTACCCGATGGTCGCACTGCAACAACTCTTCCGCAATGCTGTCATGCACCGCACCTATGAACATACCAATTCGCCGATCAGGATTACTTGGTATGCGGATCGTATTGAGATTGTCAGCCCCGGAGGCCCAGTCGGCATGGTGACCCGCGATAACTTTGGCACCCCGGGCTATACTGATTACCGCAATCCCAATCTGGCCGGTTTTTTGCGGGAGATGGGTTTTGCTCAGCGCTTTGGAGCGGGCATTGCCACGGCTCGGAGGGAATGCGAAAGCAATGGCAATCCACCGCCAGAGTTTGATGTGCAAGATGCTTTTATCCGCGCCACGCTGCGCCCTGCAATCAAAGGGGATGCCTAGAGAATGAAAACACTTGCTTTCTTTAATAATAAAGGGGGAGTTGGCAAAACCACCTTAGTCTATCATCTTACCTGGATGTTTGCTGAGCTTGGCTTGTCGGTGCTGGCGGCCGATCTTGACCCACAAGCCAATCTCACTAGCATGTTTCTCAGTGAGGATGAGCTTGAAGAAATTTGGGACGAAAATCATTCTAGCCGAACAGTAGCGGGTTGCTTCGCACCGTTGATAGAAGGCACTGGAGACATCGGTAAGCCCTACGTAGCAGAGATTAGTCCTCAGATTGGTTTGCTTGTTGGTGATCTGAGCCTCTCTTCCATGGAGGATGAGTTATCAGATCAATGGCCAGATTGCTTGGATCGTAAGGCTCGTGCTTTCCGCGTGATTACGGCTTTTTGGCGGATGCTGGAGATGGGTGCAGCACAGCAAAAGGCCGATGTCGTGCTGATCGATGTCGCCCCGAGCCTCGGGGCTCTCAATCGCACGGCTCTGATCGCCGCTTCGCATGTTGCAATCCCACTTGTTCCTGATTTGTATTCCATACAGGGCTTGAAGAATCTTGGCCCCACGTTGAAAGCATGGCGCCAAGAGTGGGGGGAAAGACTTGAGAGAAATCCGGTTCCTGAGTTGTCAATGCCTTTAGGGGAAATGACACCTGTAGGCTACGTAGTTTTGCAGCATGCAGTGCGGTTGGATCGCCCTGTAAAGGCCTACCAGCGTTGGCTTGATCGGGTTCCCTTCGTCTACAGGAGATCTGTTTTGGCAGAACCACTATCCAAGGGGATGGTCGAAACCACGCCGGACAACGACCCCAACTGTCTGGCCCAGCTAAAGCACTACAGAAGTTTGATGCCATTGGCCCAGTAAGCACGTAAGCCGATGTTCTTGCTCACCCCAGCCGACGGAGCACTGGGAGGTCATTTTCAGGCTGCCCAGACCTGTCGCAAAGAATTTGGGGCCTTGGCCAGAACTCTTGCAAGTCGCTGCTCCATTCCTTTGCCATGACCAGCGACCACCCCATCAAACGCCGCAAGAAATTGATCGAGGACGCCTTCCCACTGGAGGCGATCAATGCGGCATCGGCGCGGGAAAAGAGCATCCGCCATGGGCACCCGAGCATGTTGCACCTGTGGTGGGCAAGGCAGCCTTTGGCGGCGGCGAGGGCACCCCACGGATGGCACTATGCCAATGCATCGGAGCGCCCCAACCTCTCCCGGATCCAACTGGGATCGCGGTGGCAATCCAGGACTGCGTCGATGTCGATCGAGCCCTGCTCCTTGGCGCCGTCAAGGAGCCTGACGTCCACGCATTTCAGCCCTCAGCTCACCGATGGCGGCATTCCAGCTCTGGAAGCTGGCCTGGCCCTGCAGCACCTGCTCACGCCGGCGGCGGAGCACCTCGCCGTGCCAGGCAGGTGAAGCCAGCTGCTCGGGGTTCCTGGACAGGTCGGCCCAGAGCAGTTCCATGGCCTGGAGCTTGTCGTCCATGCTCATCTGGGCCAATGGGAGATCCACCGTCACAGTCAACGCGCTTGCACCCCTGTGCTGCAACCGGTGCCATGCTGTCCTCAGAGTCCGACTCCGGGAGGCCCAAACCATGAAAGTAACCGTTGAGCTTTCAGACCAGGAGATGGCCGAAGTCCTGGAGCTGACGGGTGAACGCAAGAAGGGCCCGGCGATCCGCCGCCTGATGGAAGAGGCCCTGCAGCAGCGCCGGCGGGCTCAGATCGCTCAGCGCTTCCTCAGCGGTGAGTGGGGCGTGGAGCTCGAGACCTACGAGGCCGACCGGGAACGCGAGCGCCTACGGGCCCAGGAGATCGCCTCATGACCCTGCTGCTCGACACTAGCCTCTGGATCGACTTCACCCGGGCCCGCAGCCCGGCTGCCCTCAAGCAGTGCATCGCCCCCTACGTGCTCGATGCGGCCGCCCACCTGGCGGAACCAGTGCGCTTCGAGGTGCTCCGTGCCGCCCGTCCGGAGGAAGTCAGGCTGCTGGAGGCGCAGTTCGACACCCTGCCCTTGCTGAGCACACCAGCGGATCTGTGGCAGCAGGCGATCGCTCTGGGCCAGGCCTGTCGCCGGATCGGCCGAACCGTCCTCAGCCTCGACCTGTTGGTGGCCGCCGTAGCCCTGCACCACAACGCCGTTCTGGTGAGCTTCGACGCCGACTTCGACGCCATCGCTTCGGTGAGTGCCCTGCGTCTCAACCGCCTGCCCCGCCCAGCCTGACTCCATGACCAGTGACCACCCCGTCAAACGCCGCAAGAAGCTGATCGAGGTCGCCATCCCGCTGGAGGCGATCAATGCGGCATCGGCGCGGGAGAAGAGCATCCGCCATGGGCACCCAAGCACGTTGCACCTGTGGTGGTCAAGGAAGCCCTTGGCTACTGCACGATCTGTGATTTTCTGCCAGATGGTGGATGACCCCTCGGTGGTGCCGGAGGAGTTCCCCACCGAAGAAGCGCAGGAGAACGAGAGGCTACGGCTGTTTGCTCTGATCAGTGAGCTGGTGTTGTGGGAGAGCACCACCAACGAGGAAGTGCTGGAGCCTGCTCGGGAGGAGATCCGCCGCAGCTGGCGCCGTTGCTGCGCCGACAACGCCGATCACCCTGAGGCAGCGGAGCTGTTCAACCCAGAGAAGCTGCCTGGCTTCCACGATCCCTTCGCGGGGGGCGGGGCTTTGCCCCTGGAGGCCCAGCGCCTGGGGCTGGAGGCCTACGCCAGTGATCTGAACCCGGTCGCCGTATTGATAAGTAAGACGATGATTGAGGTAGACCAAAGGATAGAGCCGCAACCTTTCACACTCGCCTCATTACAGATAGCATTGGCCTGGACAGCCAGCAACCACGGATCCAAGGCTTACATCGCGCCAGCTTTCTGCTGAATCTCTTCGATTCTTTGCTTTTGCCATGAAACTCTATGTTGGTATCACCGACACGGACTGGTTCCGCTACCTCCGTAGCAACGATGCTGATGAGATGAATTTCTGGCGCCCTCGTGCCACAAGCCAGTTCAAGGCGTTGGAGCCTGGCGAGCTATTCTTGTTCAAGTCGAAGTATCCTCATCACAGGATCGTAGGCGGTGCATTCTTCGTCCGCCATACAACTCTAAGTCTTGATTTGGCATGGAAGGCCTTTGGAACAGCGAATGGGACAGATTCCCTGGAAAAACTACGGTGCATGATCCAGGGACATCGAAAAGATAGCGAATACAATCCAACCATTGGCTGCACTATCCTGACTCAACCGTTCTACTTGAAAGATGACGAGACCATTGAACCTCCGTCAGACTGGTCAGGTAATATTGTCAGCGGCAAGAGCTATGAAGTCGCACCAGGCAGCGAAGGTCTGAGGTTGTTCGAGCAGGCTCAGGCGGTCTTTTCAGCTGGTTATCCAAGAAACACCACAGATGAGCCTGGGCTGTTAGAGAGGTTCGGGAAGCCACAGCTTATCTCTCCCAGGCTTGGTCAAGGAGGTTTTCGCATCATGGTGATGGATGCCTACTCGCGCAGATGTGCCATCACAGGAGAGAAGACTTTGCCAGTGCTGGAGGCAGCGCACATCAAGCCGTATTCCGAAGAGGGGCCTCATGAGGTCTCCAATGGTATTTTCATGAGGTCTGATCTGCACACCCTATTTGATGGCGGGTATCTGACTTTGACGAGAGAGTTTAATATCGAGGTCAGCAAGCGAATTCGCGAGGAGTTTTCGAATGGTCGCGAGTATTACGCGCTGCACGGCAAAAAACTAGTGACATTGCCAGAGGATTCATCGAGCAGGCCAAGCCTTGCACACCTTGAATGGCATCAGAATAATCGGTTTCTTGGATAAGCAAACCAGATCAATGAGGCGGAATCATGCGGCCCATGACGCTCGATGAGCTCAGGGATCATCTCGTTGCCTTCTGTTTTGTCGTCAACACTGAGGTCCGAATAGTGACGATCCTACCAAATAAAGACTCGGGATGATCGGGCGGGCCATCAGCGCATCCAATTGTTGTATTTATCGGAATCAATGGGATCGTGGCGGGGCAATTCGACCAGGAGAAGACAGCTCATGCTGATATGACTTTCGTCATTATCACTAATCTCATCCCTTTTGGTTCAGGAATGCAGAAATTCCCATTCTGTACGATATAATAACCGCAGAAGAAGAGGTGATCCCATTGACCCTGTCTCCAGATGTGCATTATTCATTGACCCATGTCCGATGTCCCGCCCTGCCTAGCGTGATGGCCAAGATCTTCAGAGTAGGATCTAATGCAGCTGGCGGACTCATCTCAAGACGTGAGTTCCAATAGACGTTGTCCGATTCACAAGGCAGATCATCCCACTCGCCTCTGATTATCAATGCCAGCTAAAACAGCTTGTCCATTTCCGCTTAAGCAATATTGGCTCTGTCCATGGATCACAGCATTGTGCGGCCAAGACGCACCAGCATCGCTCCAGTGGATGTAGTCCAATTCGCATTGGACCCGGTATGGCCATCTTCAGTCAGGCCAAGGCGGTGCTCAACCCCGACGACTCACCCATGAGCGTGCGCGAGGCCCTCATCGAGATCAATGCTGCCCTTGATGAACACCTCTCCCAGGACGAAGGGGCTTTCGACGCCGATACTCGCTTCGCGCTCACCTTCTTCGAGAGCTTCGGCTATAGCGAACGGGCCTATGGCGATGCCGAAGGCTTGGCTGTTGCTCGCAATATCTCCGTTGATGGTGTTGTCAGAGCGGGCATCCTACGGGCTGCCGCTGGCAAAGCTCAGCTGCTGCGTCGCGAGCAACTCGATGACGCCTGGAATCCGACACGGGACGATCGCCTCTGCGTCTGGGAAGCCACCCAGCAGCTGATCAAGCGGTTGGAAGCCGATGGAGAAGGCGCTGCAGCGGCCCTACTGCTTCAACTTAAAAACCTCCCTGGCCATGGCGACCTCGCCGCCAACTGCCGGGCCTTGGCCTATCGCCTCTACAACCACTGCGAGAAGACCAAGCAGGCAGAGGAAGCCCGCTCCTACAACGGCCTGGTGATCGCCTGGCCGGAGCTGGAGCGGCAGGCCTCCGCTGTCTCCACAGCCGCTGGCGCACCCCAGCAGCTCACCTTCACCTGACCAGTTCATCCCAATCCCTCCCCTCACAAGTGCCATGACCTCTGCCATGCAACGACTGAAGCTGATCGTGGAACGTCATCAAGACGGCTATCTGGCCTACCCCCTCGGTATCGAGAGCATCGTGGTAGGCCAGGGCGACAGTTACGAGGAGGCGGTCGCCGATCTGCGTTCCGCCATCGCCTTTCACATCGAAACCTTCGGCCCAGGTGTGCTTGAACAGGCAGACCCTGTGCAAGAGGTGTTTGTCGCCGAAGCCGTGGTGCCGGCCTGATGCCCAAGTTCCCTGTGGATGCACCCCGCGACAGGGTGATCAAAGCTCTGGCGTTGTCGGGGTTCACGCTGGTGCGAGAGGGCAATCACATCGCCATGGCCGCACCAATCCCTATGGCAGCCGTACGCCACTCACCTTGCCGAATCACCGATTGATCAAGGGTTCGACGCTGCGGATGATCCTGCGGCAGGCCGAAATCAACCGTGATGCTTTCCTCGCTACCTACGAGCAGTCCTGATCCTTCCCGTTCGCTGATCTGATCCCCCCATGACCCTCTCCAACCGCGACCGTCTCGGCAAGGCCCTCGATCAGCTGCGCGATGGTCTGCTGCCCTACATCTCCCGCCAGCTCGAAGACAACATCGGCCCGAGTTGGCAAGACCGCCTGCCTCCCCAGGGCAACAACCTCCAGGACATCGACCGCAATCTCGACACCGCTGTGTGTCTCTGCCCTACAACGGCCTGGTTGAACGACTGGCCGGAACTTGAGCAGCAGGCTTCCGCTGCCTCCACAGCCCAGTTCGCCACTGTCCACAGCGACCTGATCTGATCTGGAAGCTCCCTGATGCAGAACTTGCATCGATCAATCGTCACCATGCCCGCCACGGGCAGGCGCTTGAGCATTGTGCTCTTGCAGGCGGAGGCTGGCTGCCTGCGCTATCATGAAGCAATTCGTGGCGTAGCGGTCGCTCAGGGCGAAAGTACATCAGAAGCCCTAGCGGATCTTTGGTCAGCGAGCAGCTCCCAGCTCTAAACATTCGCATCAGCAACACCTTTGCCTTCCCCCCCAGTGCCATGACCACCTCCCGCCAGCGCCTGATTGTGGAAACCAGCGAGGACACCTTGCACATCCCGCTGCCGCCGGAACTGCGCCACCGGCGTCTGGTGGTGACCCTGGAAGCCGTGGATGAACCGGCAGCGAGCCGCTGGACCACGCCCAACCGCGATCCCGAGCACATCAAGCGGGTGCTGGCCGATTCCTGGGGGGCCTGGGGCAACATGAGCGCCGATGAGATCGATCGCATGATCGAAGAAAGCCGCCGCAATGATTGGCGCGAGCCCTGGGAGGAATGTCGCGATGTTCCTGCTTGATAGCAATGCGATCATCTACTACCTGAATCGTCAGCTTCCCGCCGAGGGGAAAGCCTTCATCGATCAGCTTACTGTTGAAGGAGCTTCTTATTCGGTGATGACCCGACTAGAGGTTCTCGGTTCACGCATGCCTGCAGACCAGCGGCACCGCGCCGAATCGATGCTCTCCCTGTTTACGGAACTTGCAGTGGATGATGCCATCGTGGATCTTGCGATTTCCCTGCGGTCATCCGTTCGAATCAAGTCGATCGATGCCTTGATCGCTGCCACAGCTCGCCAACACAACCTCACCCTGATCACCCGCAACTTCAAGGATTTCGAAGCGATCGCCGGCCTCAGCTTGATCAATCCCTTCCAGCCCCCAGCCCAGAGCTGATCGTCTTCGCCCATGGCCCTCTCCAACCGCGACCGTCTCGGCAAGGCCCTCGATCAGCTGCGCGATGGGTTGCTGCCCTACATCTCCCGCCAGCTGTACGACAACCTCGGCAGCAACTGGCAGGACCGGCTGGATCCCCGCAACAGCAACCTCCACGACGTGGCTGTGTTGATCAATCTGTTCATCGATCACTGGCAGGCCGTCTTCCGCAAACCACTGAGTCAGTCGGATCGGGCCTATGTGAGCGAGCTCAAGGAGGCCCGCAACAAGTGGGCCCACTCCGAACCGCTGTCGTCCGACGATGTCGACCGCTACCTCGACACCGCCGTTCGGCTCTGCCGCAACATCAACGCCAGCGAGCAGGCCGATGCGATCCGCGCCATGCGCGAGGAGCTGCAGCAGCAGGTGTTCGCCGACCGGGCCCGCAACCGCACCCGCTACCAGGCCTCGATCGAGAACCAGATCCAGCCCGGCCTCATCCCCTGGCGGGAGGTGATCACCCCCCACCCGGATGTGATCAACGGCCGCTACCAGCAGGCCGAGTTCGCCGCCGATCTCGATCTGGTGCATCGCGGCATCGGCAGCCCCGAATACACCGACCCGATCGAGTTCTTCCGCCGCACCTTCATCACCGAGGGCCTCAAGGATCTGCTGCGCATCGCCCTGCAGCGCTTCAACGGCTTGGGCGGTGAGCCGGTGATCGAGCTGCAGACCAACTTCGGTGGCGGCAAGACCCACTCGATGCTGAGCACCTACCACCTCGGCTCTGGTGTCCCCCTCGCCGATCTGCCCGGGCTGGATCAGCTCTGCAGTGAGCTCGACATCCACAAGCTCCCCTGTGTCTCCCGCGCCGTGCTGGTGGGCACCGCCTTCAACCCCTCCAAGATCGACCGCAAGCCAGACGGCACCGAGGTGCACACCCTCTGGGGAGAACTGGCCTGGCAGCTGGGCGGCCCCCAGGCTTACGCCCAGATCGCCGAGAGCGACCGCAGTCAGGTGCCTCCAGGGGCCCGAGCCCTGGCGGCATTGTTCGAAACCCACGGCCCCTGCCTGATCCTGCTGGATGAGTGGGTGGCCTATGCCCGCAACCTTGTCAGCCCGCGCGAGAGCCTGCCGGCCGGCACCTTCGATGCCCAGCTCTCCTTCGCGCAACAGCTCACCGAGGCCACCAAGCAGGTCTCCAATGCCTTGCTGCTGATCTCGGTTCCCCAGAGCCGCAACGAGATCGGCGGCAGCGATGGCGAAACCGCCTGCGATGGCCTTAAGAACGTTGTCACCCGCCTGGCCTACCAGTGGCGGCCGGCCACCGGCACCGAGAGCTTCGAGATCGTGCGCCGGCGCCTGTT